>Ga0256410_1000382_pt1 | contig 46485 bp, 40 predicted proteins | sample PhyWR1_FD_185983 | JGI IMG/M metagenome (GOLD analysis project Ga0256410, IMG submission 185983) | Leaf surface microbial communities from wheat plants in UC Gill Tract Community Farm, Albany, California, United States - DLSL W.R1 | ecosystem: Host-associated > Plants > Phyllosphere >... | reverse complement strand
GAACATCGGCCTCAAAGCTAGCGTCGGTGACGTGTTTAATAAGATCGCTGCTCATGGAAGTCTCCGTGGTTGTAAGCAAAAACGTAGCACATCATAGCCGTCATCACCGCGTTCAGGAAGGTGAGGGACGATTGACTCTCACTATAGTGGTGCATGAGTGCGAATATCGCCCGTTTCAGGAGCTGTCAGCCCGCAGTTGGCGAATTTCATCGCAACCTTGTAGTCGCTGACGAGGTACGAGGCTGCGATCGGTCGCTCAGCGATCGCAGCCCTGAAAACCGCGAGCACCTGATACACCGTATAACCAGGCTTTACGACGACTTGGTCGCCGATCGCAGCCTCGTACCTCGTCTGCGACTACAAGAATCGTATCGTCTTAAAGACCAATTGTTCGATAGCAACTAACGTCATTGCTTACATGCCCCATATCAATGCATCTGACATCGCGCGTTGGCGCGAGCGTTTGATCGTGGCACGATGCTCAGGTTATCGACCGAGACCCCTCAACCATGCCCCAATCCCAAGCAAGGAATCCGTCCCTGATCGCCGCCATTGATCTGGGTTCTAACAGCTTTCACATGGTGGTGGCCAAGGCCCAGAACGGCGAAATCCGCATACTTGAGCGTCTTGGCGACAAGGTGCAGTTAGCCGCCGGGATCGACGAAGAACGCAAACTCAGCGAAGAATCCATGCAGCGCGGGCTCGATTGCCTGAAGCGGTTCGCCCAGCTGATCAACGGTATGCCGCTGGGTGCCGTACGCATCGTTGGGACCAACGCACTGCGCGAGGCGCGCAACCGCAACGAGTTTATCGTGCGTGCCGAAGAAATCCTGGGTCACACCGTTGAAGTCATTTCCGGTCGTGAGGAAGCGCGCCTGATCTACCTGGGTGTGTCCCATACCCTCGCCGACACGCCGGGCAAACGCCTGGTAGCCGACATCGGCGGCGGCAGTACCGAGTTCATCATTGGCCAGCGTTTCGAGCCGCTGCTGCGCGAAAGTCTGCAGATGGGCTGCGTCAGCTTCACCCAGCGCTACTTCCGCGACGGCAAGATCACCCCGGCGCGCTATGCCCAGGCCTATACGGCTGCGCGCCTGGAAATCATGAGCATCGAACACGCCTTGCACCGTTTGACCTGGGATGAGGCCATTGGCTCCTCGGGCACCATTCGGGCCATTGGCTTGGCCCTCAAGGCCGGCGGGCATGGCAACGGCGAAGTGAATGCCGAAGGCCTGTCCTGGCTCAAGCGCAAACTGTTCAAGCTGGGCGAAGTGGACAAGATCGACTTTGAAGGCATCAAGCCTGACCGTCGCACCATCTTCCCGGCTGGCCTGGCAATTCTTGAAGCGATTTTCGACGCACTTGAACTGCAGCGCATGGACCACTGTGACGGCGCCCTGCGCGAAGGCGTGCTGTACGACCTGCTGGGCCGTCATCACCACGAAGACGTGCGTGAGCGCACCCTCAGCTCGCTGATGGACCGTTATCACGTTGATCGCGAACAAGCGGCACGGGTTGAACGCAAGGCGCTGCGCGCTTTCGATCAAGTGGCCAAGTCGTGGGGCCTCAAGGACGGTATATGGCGTGAACTGCTTGGCTGGGCGGCCAAGGTGCATGAAGTCGGGCTGGACATTGCCCACTATCACTACCACAAGCACGGCGCCTACTTGATAGAGCACTCCGACCTTGCCGGTTTCTCACGTGAAGACCAGCAAATGCTCGCACTGCTGGTGCGCGGTCATCGTCGTAATATTCCCAAAGACAAGTTCGCCGAATTTGGCGAAGACGGCATCAAGCTGATCCGCCTGTGCGTGTTGTTGCGCTTTGCGATCCTGTTCTACCACATCCGTGGCAACCAGGAAGCTTCGCAGGTCAAACTGCGCGCCGAGGGCGATCACCTTGACGTGATTTTCCCCGACGGCTGGCTGGAACAGAACCCGCTGACCCAGGCTGACTTCGAACAAGAAGCGCAATGGCTGACGCGGGTCGGGATTGTGCTGACGGTTTCCTGACCGGGCATAACTCAAACCAACTGTGGGAGCGGGCTTGCTCTCGATTCTGACGACGCGGTGTTTCAGGAAAACCGCATCGATCCAATCGCGAGCAAGCCCGCTCCCACAGGGGTTACAGCGCTATACCGATGGCCCGGTGCTGACTGCCAGTACCGGCAGGCTCAGACGCTCAAGCAGCGTGGCTTGCGCACTGCGCGGGTTCTGGTTGCCGGTTGGCGTGTTACGAATGTAACGACCGTCCGACTGCAGGCTCCAGCTGTGGGTGTTGTCCGTCAAATAGCACTCAAGCTCCTTCTTAACCCGCAAAATCAGCTTTTTGCCCTCGACCGGGAAGCATGTTTCAACGCGCTTATCGAGGTTGCGCTCCATCCAGTCAGCACTGGACAGGAACATCTGCTCTTCACCGCCATTGAGGAAGTAGAACACCCGCGTGTGCTCCAGGAAGCGGCCGATGATCGAACGCACATGAATATTGTGCGAGACGCCCGCAATCCCCGGACGCAGACAGCACATACCGCGCACCACCAGATCAATGCGCACGCCGGACTGGCTGGCTTTGTAAAGCGCCCGGATGATTTTCGGATCGGTCAGCGAGTTGAACTTGGCGATGATATGCGCCGGTTTGCCTTCAACGGCGAACTGGGTCTCGCGGGCAATCATGTCGAGCATGCCCTTTTTCAAGGTGAACGGCGCATGCAGCAGTTTTTTCATGCGCAGCGTCTTGCCCATGCCGATCAACTGGCTGAACAACTTGCCCACGTCTTCACACAAAGCGTCGTCGGAGGTCAGCAAGCTGTAGTCGGTGTAGAGCTTGGCGTTGCCGGCGTGGTAGTTGCCGGTACCCAGGTGCGCGTAACGCACGATCTCCCCCGCCTCGCGGCGCAGAATCAGCATCATCTTGGCGTGGGTCTTGAAGCCGACCACACCATAGATCACCACCGCACCGGCAGCCTGCAGGCGGCTGGCCAGCTGCAGGTTGGACTCTTCGTCAAAACGCGCACGCAGCTCGATCACCGCGGTCACTTCTTTACCGTTACGTGCTGCATCAACCAGCGCATCAACGATCTCGGAGTTGGCACCGCTGCGATACAGGGTCTGGCGTACGGCCAGTACATGCGGATCCTTGGCAGCCTGGCGAAGCAAGTCGACGACCGGGGTAAACGACTCGAACGGGTGCAGCAGCAAGATGTCCTGCTTGCTGACCACGCTGAAAATGTTCTCGCTGTTCTGCAACAGCTTGGGGATCGCCGGGGTGAACGGCGTGTATTGCAGCTCAGGGTGACTGTCGAGGCTGGTGATGCTGAAAAGGCGCGTCAGGTTGACCGGGCCATTGACCTGGTACAACTCGGTCTCATGCAGGCTGAACTGCTTGAGCAGGTAGTCGGACAGATGCTTGGGGCATGTGTCGGCAACTTCCAGACGTACGGCATCGCCGTATCGACGTGAGAACAGCTCGCCACGCAGTGCACGGGCCAGGTCTTCAACATCTTCGGTATCGACCGCCAGATCGGCGTTACGGGTCAGGCGGAACTGGTAGCAGCCCTTCACCTTCATGCCTTGAAACAGGTCATCGGCATGCGCGTGGATCATCGACGACAGGAACACATAGTTGTCTCCTGCCCCGCCCACGTCTTCAGGCAGTTTGATCACGCGTGGCAACAGGCGCGGTGCCGGGATGATCGCCAGGCCCGAATCACGACCAAAGGCATCGATGCCTTCCAGCTCGACGATAAAGTTCAGGCTCTTGTTCACCAGCAACGGAAACGGGTGCGTCGGGTCCAGGCCAATCGGGGTGATGATCGGCGCGATTTCGTCGCGGAAGAACTTGCGTACCCACGCCTTGATCTTGGTGTTCCAGTGCCGGCGACGGATAAAGCGCACCTGATGCTTTTCCAGCTCGGGCAGCAGAATGTCGTTGAGGATCGCGTACTGGCGATCTACATGGCCGTGGACCAGTTCGCTGATACGGGCCAGCGCCTGATGCGGTTGCAAGCCATCGGCACCCGCTTGCTCACGGGCGAAGGTGATTTGCTTCTTCAGGCCCGCGACACGAATTTCGAAAAACTCATCCAGGTTGCTGGAAAAAATCAGCAGAAACTTCAACCGCTCAAGCAGCGGATAGGACTCATCCAGCGCTTGTTCCAATACGCGAATGTTGAACTGCAATTGCGACAACTCACGATGGATATACAGGCTGCTGTCATCAAGGCCAGGAACGGCAATCGCCGGATGCACCGCCGCGTGCGACTCGGCCGCAGCAGGCGCATGGGCTTGCGGTTCAGGCGGGGTTTCAGGGACTGGCTCAACAATCGGCTGAGCTTCAGTGGCAACGATTTCAGCAAGTCCTTCGGTATTCATTGAATGTTCCTGTAAGAGCGGGTTTGACTCTCGTAACAGTTAAGCGACACCAGCAGTCAAGTTGTCAGAATGCCATCAACGCCAGCGGGTTTAAACCGCTCCAAGGCGCTTTATGCGGGCCTGAGCCTGGTTAGAGGGCGATTTATTGAAATTGTTTCCAGAGGCACCGGCATGTGGGAGCGGGCTTGCTCGCGATAGCATCACCCCCCGCTTGCCTGCCAGGCCGCGTGGCCCCCATCGCAGGCAACCCAGCTCCCACAAGTTTGAGGCAATAATTACCTCGCGCATGGTTATAGCGCCTCGCCATGAACACTAGATGACAACGCTAATGATGTAGGTCAAATACACATGATTTGTAGGATTTGTTAACGCAAAGTCACATTTCGATACTTTCCCGAACGTCCCTTAAGGCGTAGGCTGCGCGTTCATTTCGCCAGCATCCAGACAATGCTCCAACAATTTCTTCAAGAATTCGGCTACTTCGCCCTGTTTCTAGGGACGTTCTTTGAAGGTGAGACCATTCTGGTTCTCGCAGGCTTCTTGGCGTTCCGCGGATACATGGACCTCAAACTGGTCATGATCGTGGCGTTCCTCGGCAGTTATGCCGGAGATCAGCTGTGGTACTTCCTGGGGCGCAAGCACGGCCGCAAACTGTTGGCGCGCAAACCGCGCTGGCAACTTATGGGCGACAAGGCACTGGAGCACATTCGCAGGCACCCGGATATCTGGGTCTTGAGTTTCCGCTTCGTCTACGGCCTGCGTACCGTCATGCCCGTGGCCATTGGCCTGTCGGGCTATCCTCCGGGCCGCTATTTGCTGCTCAACGGTATTGGTGCGGCCATCTGGGCCATTGCCCTGGCTACCGCCGCCTACCACTTTGGTGCCGTGCTCGAAGGTTTGCTGGGCAACGTCAAGAAGTATGAGCTGTGGGTGCTCGGCGCCTTGCTGCTGCTCGGCCTGTGCCTGTGGGCCCGCCGCCGCTTCAAGAATGCGCGCCTGGCCAGACAGACCGCCCTCGAAGAGAAGAACAAGAGCAACGCCGAAGTCAGCAACCCGCCAGCCGAGTGATGCGGTTTCGGCACACGTAGAGCCCCATCACGCTCAACAAGGTGTAACTGAACAGGCCGACCCAGCCCAATGCGCTGGCCGGCCACAGCCCGGCCACAGGAGCAAGCCAGACCAGTGGCAGGTTGAGCGCCAGGCGCAGCCACTCAAGTTTCAGCGCCCAGGGCCGGTTCTCCAGGCCTGCCCCCAGCACAAACAGCCCCAACGCCATATACCCCCAGCCCAGCATCAGCGCCTGGGGCGACAACGTCTCGCCCAGATTCAGCAAATAACTGCCCAGCGCCACATAAACCGCAAATTGCGACGCGATGTACAGCTGCTGGCGAAACGGCAAAGGCACTTCAAATTTTTCGAACCGGCTTAAATCCGCCTTGCTCAGCGGGTACTTCGCCGCCACATCCGCCGGGCGCCAGCCTGTGGGCATAAACCAGATTCGCAGTTTGTCTTGCCAGCGTGCGGTGTGCCGCGCATCAGCCAGCAACTGGCCATAGAACTGCCAGTTGGCCCACAGCGGGTTCCAGCTTTGCAGCGGCGTGGTCACCCCGAACACCACCGGCTCGGTATCGTCTTCCTCCTGAAAGGTGCCGAACAAACGGTCCCAGACAATGAACACCCCACCGTAATTGCGATCCATATACAGAGCATTCTGCGCATGGTGAGCCCGATGATTGGAAGGTGTCACAAAGAACCACTCGAACCGGCCCAGCTTGGGCACATGGCGGGTATGAACCCAGAACTGATAGAGCAGGTTGACGGTGGCCACCGTGACAAATACCGGCAGCGGTACACCCAGCACCGCCATTGGCAGGTAAAAGATCCAACCAAACACAAACCCGGTGCTGGTTTGGCGCAGGGCGGTGGACAGGTTGTAGTCTTCACTCTGGTGATGCACCGAATGCGCGGCCCAGAGTACGTTGCGCTCATGCCCCAGGCGGTGGTGCCAGTAGTAGCAAAAATCATAGAAGACGAAAGCAAACAGCCAGACCCACAGGCTGTCTGCGGGCAGTTGCAGCAGTGCCAGATACTCAAGGGCCAGCGCATAGGTGACAAGGCCTACGCCCTTGGTCAGCAAACCGGTGGTGGTGGACAGCACGCCGGCGCTCAGGCTGCTGACGGTGTCTGCCAGGCGATAGGTGCGCATCCCGCGCCAGCGGTCCGCCAGCAACTCGACAGCAATCAGCACAAAGAAAAACGGTACGGCATACAAAATCAGCTTCATGGCACACCCCGAGCGGTATTCCATCAAGCGTAGGCGCACTTACTGCGAAACCCTATGGCATCAAGCGCCAAATCAGGCGACATTAACGCCATGAACAAGGAGACCGACATGACCACAAAAAAAGTTGCCGTCATTCTTTCGGGTTGCGGCGTCTATGACGGCGCCGAGATCCACGAAAGCGTGATCACCCTGCTGCGCCTGGACCAGCGCGGCGCCAAAGTGCAGTGCTTTGCCCCTGACATTGCGCAACTGCATGTCATCAACCACCTGACCGGCGAGCAAATGCCCGAGACCCGCAACGTGCTGGTGGAATCGGCGCGGATTGCCCGGGGCGAGATCAAGGATATTCGTGAGGCCAGGGTCGAGGATTTTGACGCTCTGATCATACCGGGCGGGTTTGGCGCCGCCAAAAACCTCTCCAGCTTCGCCACTGAGGGCGCTGCGTGCACGGTCCAGCCAGAGGTGTTGAGCCTGGCCGAAGCCTTTGCTGAAGCGGGCAAACCCATTGGCCTGATGTGCATATCACCCGCCATCGCCGCCAAGATTTATGGCCCGGGCGTAATCTGCACCATCGGCACCGACGCCGACACTGCCGCGGCCGTCACCAAAATGGGCGGCACCCACCAAGAGTGCGAAGTGTCGGAAATTATCGAGGACAAGGCACGCAAGTTGGTCAGCACCCCGGCCTACATGCTCGCCAAATCCATCAGCGAAGCAGCGTCGGGGATCAACAAGATGGTTGATCGCGTGCTTGAGCTGACGCAAAAAAACTGATCAACCCCGTGCCAGCCGGGTCAGGATCCGGTCCAGGGCATTGGCGAACGCCTGCTTGTCGCGTTCGCCATAGGCGCCCTGCCCGCCGCTGACCTGACCTTGCTCGCGCAGATCGGTAAACAGATTGCGCACCGCAAGGCGCTCGCCCATGTTTTGCGGGTCAAACTCCTTGCCCCGCGGGTCGAGCGCAGCGACGCCCTTCTTGACCAGCCGGTCGGCCAGCGGCACATCGCTGCAAATTACCAGCTCGCCGGGCACGGCGTGCTCGACCAGATAGTCATCCGCGGCGTCCGGGCCGCTGGGCACCACAATCAGTTTGACCAGCGCATAGGTTGGCTTGATCTGGCTCTGCCCTGCCACCAGCACCACTTCAAACTGACGCTTGAGAGCGAACTTGATGACCTGATCCTTCGCCGCCTTGGGACATGCATCTGCGTCGATCCAGACACGCATAAAGAGAGCCTCCTGAAAATAATGCGTCAAGGCTATCACTTGGGTGCCGATCAAAGCTGACTGCTGGCTCAGCCGTTGATCTTGTAGCCTCCACCGTCAGTCCCTTCATGTAGAGCAGACTGTATACGCTCATACAAAGCATTGGCTTCGCGGGTGGTAATGGAGCGAGAGCAGTCCCGTAGCACAACCCGCAATAAAACATTCTCTTGGCCTGGTAAAAGCCCAAGCCGCTCGATCGCTTTTGCGGGTAGATCCCTCTCGGCCCAACGCCCTTTGACCTGCATTTCTTCAATCCAGGCCGAGCAATCGCCCGCCGCAAGCAGCATTTTTTCGGTCAGCACCTCTTCACTCAGGCCTGGTGAAACAGCGAGGGAAATATCCCGCGTAATGGAAGGTAAGCGAGAAACGGCCCTCCAAGGGAGCAAGTCATGCATCTGGGCCTGTACACGCTCATCAAGATCACGTAACAGACGAATATCGGGGATGCCCTTGCGCAGCATGGTCAGGCGATCCAATCCCATGCCTAATGCCAGACCTCCATGCCTGGCGGGATCAATACTCAGCCTCTGCAAAAGCGAGCGTGCAATACAGCCACACTCAAGAACCTCTACAGACTGCTCATTTGAGAGCAGGTTCACCTCAATGCCGCCTTCTGTGTAGTGATGCGGGCTATCACTGTAAATCCACGACATATCAGGCACGGCACAGGCAAGAATATCTCCCACCAATTTCAGTAAATGAGCCCGTGTTGAATATTCTGGATCACCTAGCACCCAGATATCCATCTGGTGAGGTTCTGCGCAATGCCATCGGTCACGGCTATCGCGCCTGAAGGTAATACCAGGGGCAGCCAGCAGAATGGTTTCCCCTTCCTTGCGATTCTGTGCGATGCGTTGCAAGGCAACGGGGATTTGACTGGTTGTTTGAGTGCGCAAGAGCGAATGCTCATCCACCCAGCGCGTATGTTCGCTACCCAAAGTGACCTCCGCAGGGTCATAACCCAGCAGCCCATAGTTCTCTTGCGCAGACACAATTCGCGGGCCTCTCAAGATCCGGCCAACAGGCCAGCCCCGCAGAACCAAACCCTCAAGAACTTCATTCAATAAAAGCCCAATGGCATGGGTTGGACTGTCCTGCTCGGTGAGATCGCAAAGTTCAAGCGCTTCCTTGACCGAACGTGCGCAAAGGTACTTTTTTGAATTTGAAGTTCGCATAAGGGTTCCCCCGATCAAACCACGCTATGTGTATTTGCATAATCCATCAAGGCCAGAATCTAGTTCAAGCAGTAACTACCCACAATAACAAACAATAAAAAAATGGCCGAAAAACCAAATATCAGACCACACCTACATACACATCCTACATAAATTCCCGAAAGAACTATTCTGCCAGATTTAGATAAACAACAATTCTAACCAAAAAGAAATTACCCCTTTACCTTACAAAATACCGCCCTCTAATATCAGAGCCTCCTGAAAGCTCAGGAATCACTTATATTTCAATACAGCGCATTAATAAGGACAAAAACAATGACCAATTCAATGCTAACAAAACCAAAACTTAACCATTTTACATCTGGCCCGGACAACTTTGGCTGGGCTCCACTTGCCTGGGCTTACCAGCCTGACTGAGGGAACGATGCACACGTGAGTGCCAACGACTAAACAGTGGCACTCACCTTTTTCGCAGAGGGCCTGCCTGTGCCAGCTAAAACCGCACTTTTCGATTTGAAGACATTCTGGATCATTTCCGACAATGGGACTTTTCTTCAACATTGCTGCGCCCGGGGCTTTCGTACCCGGTCGCTCAGTCAATTAGAGCAGCTTCCAGCACAAAGCCTGATTTTTTCGTTCTGCAATGACGCCGCCAGGCAAACGTTCGAACTGGCAAAGAGCACCCCACGTAAACAAAGTATTTTCTGTGCCGTCCACGTTTTCGAGGCGTCCGTGAAAAGCGCACTCTATGGGCTGGACCTTATCCTGAAAAGTGACTTTGACGACTCGCTCCATAAACAACATCTAATCCTGGACCTACTTGATACTTACAAACAGTTTTTCCTGACGGGCACCCACACTCAGGCCCGCGTAAGTATATTGAAGCAGTCCACCCCATACGCAATGATCAGAGAAGACATCGACAGCAACTGTATACACTCAGTCGCCGAATTCTTTGAAGTGCACTATGCACATATGAATATGCACACACCCTGCCCGTTCCTGTTCAATGGCCAGTTGAAAATTTCAGGCATCCTTACGGTGCTTCGCAAACAGCAAGTGCCACCTGACAGCGATTTAAAAAAAGCGCTTGAATGCCTTTCTGAAGAAGTTTCATATCACACCGCAATACTCAGGATAAAAAACAACACCGTCACTTCATTCAAAGTCAACGACATCGAACACAAAGAACTGCTAAAACGCGCGGCAGGGCCGCGCAGCTTGAAACTGACCGAGTTTGCTGTCGGTGTGAATGGCGCTATCGGGCCATTTATTGATTATCGTATGAACTCTCAAATGAACGAAGGCATCAGCGGAGTGCATGTTGCTTTAGGCGATGGTTCGTCAGGCTATCACATCGATTTCTTAAGCCCAGGCGTAACTTTCAGCCCCTTCCAAGGGTGATGGCCATTAGCAGATCTTCCGAGTTGCCTGAATTGCAGGCAAACCACTCCCTCAGGGAGCGGTTTACCGAAAACAGGCCAATGATTACGAAGCCTGCACCCGACGCTTTTCAGCCAGCTTGCTACGGCTGTACAGCACGATGATCGCCACAATCGCTACAGCCTGGGCTGTCAGCGAGTACGCATCGGCATGAATGCCCAACCAGTCAAAGTCGAAAAACGCTACAGGCCGCGTGCCGAATATGCCGGCTTCCTGCAGTGCTTTCACGCCATGCCCGGCGAATACCACCGACAAGGCGCAGAGCAAAGCCGCATTGATGCTGAAGAACAGCGCCAATGGCAATTTGGCCGAGCCTCGCAGAATGATCCACGCCAGGCCCATCAGCAATACCAGTGCCGTGGCGCCGCCCGCCAATACCGCGTTGTGACCCGCCGGGCCGGCTTGCAGCCACAGGGTTTCGTAGAACAGGATCACTTCGAACAGTTCGCGGTACACCGAAAAGAACGCCAGTATCGCGAAGCCAAAACGACCGCCACCACTGACCAGACTGCTTTTGATGTAATCCTGCCACGCGGCGGCGTGACGACGGTCGTGCATCCATACGCCCAGCCACAGCACCATGACGCTGGCGAACAAGGCTGTGCAGCCCTCCAGCAGCTCGCGCTGGGCACCGCTGACGTCGATGACATAGGCAGCCAGCGCCCAGGTCGCCAGCCCCGCCACCAGGGCCAGGCCCCAGCCGACGTTGACACTGCGCACCGCCGATTGCTGACCGGTATTGCGCAGGAAAGCCAGGATCGCGGCCAGAACCAGAATCGCTTCCAGGCCTTCACGCAGCAAAATCAACAGCCCGGAGACATAGCTCAAGGTCCAGCTCAGGCCATCGCTGCCCAGCAGCCCGGCAGATTCCTTGAGCAAGACTTTGGCCGCTTCCAGTCGCTGTTCGACCTGCTCGATCGGCAAGCCGTCCTGCAGCGATTGCCGATAGGCCATCAGGGCTTTTTCAGTGTTTTTGCGCACATTGGCGTCAACGTTATCCAGCGAACTTTCAACGAGTTCAAAACCTTCCAGATAAGCCGCCACCGACAGGTCGTAGGCTTGCTCACGGTCACCGGCGCGGTAAGCCGCAAGGCTTTTATCCAGGGTGGCGCTGGTGTAGTCGAGCAGCTGCGCCGGGCCGCGTTTGACTTGCGGCGGCTGCGCCCGCTGGGCACGGAACGTGGCGGTCGCCTCGGGGCCTTCAGCCGCCAGCACTTCATTCGGGGTTTGACGGGCGAGGTCCGCCAGGTTGTAGGTTTTGTCTGCCTTGATGGCACTCGGGTCGGCACTCAGCCCGGCGATGTAGGTGGCCAGGTCCCAGCGCTGACGCTCGTCCAGCTGATCAGCGAACGAAGGCATGTCGGTGCCTTCAACCCCCAGGCCAAGGGTGTTGTAGATCGCGTAGAGGCTCAGGCGGTCCAGGCGCTGGCCATCGCGCAAGTTGGCCGGGGGTGGCGTCATGCCCACACTTGCAGGGCCATCACCGGCGCCGGTTTCACCGTGACACACCGAACAATGCTGAGCGTACAACGGCGCACCGCGGGTCGGGTCCGGGGTAATGGCCGGAGCCTGGCTGACCTCATAGGCCACCGCCAGTTTGGCCCCCAATTGCCGGGCTTCACGGGCAACGGCGGTGCCGTCTTCACGCTTTTCGATGGCCGTTTGCAGAGCATTTACGCCCTGCACCAGTTCGTCACGCTCAGGGCGTTGCGGCAAGTCAGCGATCAGTCCTTTGAGTACAGCCAGAAACTCAAGCTGCTCGCGGTACTCGGTCTCGTCGATGACCTTGCCGTTTTCAACCGTGGGCGGGTAGTCCGCACCGATATAGTCAATCAGGTGCAGCGCCTGAGAGGCGCCTTCCGGGGAGTTGGCAGAAGCAGCCAGGCTGCAAAACGCAAGCACGGGCAACAGGAGCCATGCCAAAAAACGCGAGCGGGAGGTCATCGATCAATCCGGATGGAAATGAGAAGTAACATATTGTTCACTTCCCATCATCCCGACTCAAGGCCTTTAGACGGTAGCGCGATGCAACGTCGCCAGAAAACCCGCTGCGCCAACAAACAGACCGGCAAAAGTACGGTTCATGCGGCGCTGCTGCTTGGGGGTGCGCAACAAGCGCAGGACCTTGGACGCCAAACCGGTGTAACCGGCCATGACCACCAGATCGACGCAAATCATCGTCACACCCAACGTCAGGTATTGGGACACCAGCGGCGCTGCCGGGTTTACGAACTGCGGCAGCACCGCGAGCATGAACACCAGCGCCTTGGGATTGCTGACGTTGACCAGAAAGCCTCGAAACACAAGGGCCAGCGGCTTGCCGATGGGACGTACGGCAGCGTCATCGCTCAGATCAGCCGGTAGGGCACGCCACTGTTTGATGGCGAGGTAAACAAGGTAGGCCACACCGAACCATTTGATGGCGTAGAAGGCGGTGGACGATGCCGCGAGGATGGCGCCAACACCGGCTGCGACAATGAAGATTTGCAACGCCAGGCCCAGTTGCAGGCCAAGGGCATTCCAGTAACCACGCCAGAAACCGTATTGCAGACCGCACGACATCGAGGCAATAGCGCCAGCGCCGGGGGACAGGCTGATCACCCAACAGGCAGCAAAAAAGGCCAACCACGTTTCCAACGACATCGCACACCCCGGACAAGATCTGTAACAAGTCCCTTAAGCTAATGCGTTGGTTGAAAATTGACCACAGTTTTTTGAGGTGGCTGCTGATTCTGTGGGAGCGGGCTTGCTCGCGATACAGACGTCTCGCTCTGACTGATTGACCGCATCGGGCCAATCGCGAGCAAGCCCGCTCCCACAGTTACCGTTACAGGTCGCTTTCCCGCCAGCGGCGTACCGAGCGCTGGAAGAACAGGCTGTTGGGGACTTGCACCATGCTGCTACCGCTACCCGATTCAGCGGGCTCGATCAGCGTGGTGTAAAGCAGGTTGATGGCCACCACACGGCCTTTGACGCCGGGCTTGTCCAGCGTGTCGAGTAACTCCACCACGTCGCCAATGCGAAACGGCCCCACGGTAAAGATCAACACGGCACAAAGCAGATTGGAAAGCACGCTCCACATGGCGAAGAAGGCAATCGCCGCCACCGCCACAAAGCCCGACAGCGCCGTCCACAACACAGTGGCCGAAACCCCCAGACGCTCCAGCACGACGATCACTGCACTGCCCATGATGAACCAGCGCAAGCCGCCGCGCAGCGGCATCATCAGTTGCGGCGGAAACGGGTAGCGCTCGCCCAGACGGGTAAGGAATCGCGCCACAACCCGCTGCGAGAAATAGCCCGCCAACAGAATCAGCAGAATCTGCACACCAATCCACAGCGGTGCGATCAGTTCGGCGGGCACTGGCAAGTGCAGGGCTTCCATCAGGACAGGGCTTCCAGTTCTGCTTGCATGGACTCAAGCAATTCTAGCGCTTCCATCCAACGCTCTTCCAACTGGCTCTCAAGCACTTTGAGCTTGGCCTGTTCCGCCAGCAGATCACGCAATTCATCTTTGCGCGCAGCTTCGTAAACGGCACTGTCGCCCAGGCTGGTTTCGATTTTTGCCAGCTTTTCGTTGACCTTGCCCAGCTCGCTTTCAAGCTTGTCGGCTTCGCGTTTATGCGGTGCCAGTTGCTGACGCAACGCTGCAGCGGCCTGACGTTGAGCCTTTTTATCGGTCTTGTCAGGGTTGACCAGCGTGGTGCTGACCGGCGCATTGCGTAAACGGTAGTCGGCCAGCCAGCGGGCATAGTCTTCCAGGTCGCCGTCGAATTCCTGAACCTTGCCATCGGCAACCAGCAGGAACTCATCCGTGGTGCTCTTGAGCAAATGCCGATCGTGAGACACCACCAGCACCGCGCCGCTGAACTCTTGCAAGGCCATGGTCAGCGCCAGACGCATTTCGAGGTCGAGGTGGTTGGTCGGTTCGTCGAGCAGCAGCAGGTTAGGCCGGCCCCAGGCAATCAGGGCCAGTGCCAGGCGGGCTTTTTCGCCGCCGGAGAAATTAAGGACCGGCTCGTCAATACGCGCACCACGGAAGTCGAAACCACCCAGGAAGTCACGCAGGGTCTGCTCACGTTCGGTCGGCGCCAGACGCTGCATATGCAGCAACGGGCTGGCCTTGGAGTCCAGCGAGTCGAGCTGGTGCTGGGCAAAGTAACCGACGACCAGATTCTCGCCACGGGCCAACCGACCCGACAACGGCTCCAGTTCGCCTGCGAGGTTTTTGATCAGGGTCGATTTACCCGCGCCGTTTGGCCCGAGCAAGCCGATACGGGCGCCCGGAACCAGCTGCAGCTTGACCTTCTCCAGGATGGTTTTGTCACCATAGCCCAAACGGGCATCGGACAAGTCCAGCAGCGGGCTGGAAAGCTTGACCGCCTCGCGGAACACAAAGTCGAACGGCGAGTCCACATGGGCCGCGCTCAGTTCTTCCATGCGCTCAAGGGCCTTGATCCGGCTTTGCGCCTGACGGGCCTTGGTGGCCTGGGCCTTGAAGCGGGCGATGTAGCTTTCCATGTGCGCACGTTGCGCCTGCTGCTTCTCGTAGGCCTGTTGTTGCTGGGCCAGACGTTCGGCACGGGCACGTTCGAATGCGCTGTAACCACCGCGGTAGAGAGTGATCTTGCGCTGATCGACGTGGGCGATATTGTCGACCACGGCATCGAGGAAATCCCGATCGTGAGAGATCAGCAGCAAGGTGCCGGGGTAGTTCTTGAGGAAGTCTTCAAGCCACAGGATGGCGTCGAGATCCAGGTGGTTGGTCGGCTCATCGAGCAACAACAGATCCGACGGGCACATCAGGGCCTGCGCCAGGTTCAGGCGCATCCGCCAGCCACCGGAGAAGTCGGCAACCGGGCGATCCATCTGTTCGTTGGTAAAGCCCAGCCCGGCGAGCATTTTGCGTGCCCGCGCATCCGCGGTGTAGCCGTCTGCGCTGTCCAGCTCGGAATGCAGGCGCGCCTGTGCGGCACCGTCCTCATCGGCCTCGGCCTTGGCCAGATCGGCTTGTACCTTGCGCAAGCGCTGGTCGCCATCGAGCACGTAGTCGATCGCGATGCGGTCGAGGGTGTCGATTTCCTGGCGCATATGAGCGATCCGCCAGTCGGCCGGGAGCAGACAATCCCCGGAATCAGGCGTCAACTCACCCAGCAGCAAGGCGAACAAAGTGGATTTACCGGCGCCATTGGCGCCGACCAGACCGGCTTTGTGGCCGGCGTGCAGGGTCAGCTCGGCGTCTTCTAGCAGACGTTGCGGGCCACGCTGTAAAGTCAGGTTCTGAAGTCGGATCATAATGGCGGCGGAGTCTACCAGCTTCCCTCTCAACTGGCGCGAATTGCACTATGCAGACTGACCTGTGGAATTACTGTTTGAACCTCTATGCCCGCCCCGGAGTGGAGCAGGCCTGCCTGCATCTGCAAGACCAGGGCCTGGATGTGTGCGTGCTGCTGTGTGCGGCCTGGCTTGAGGCACGCGGGGTGGCGTGCGATGAGGTGCGCCTTGGCCAGTTGAACGCCTGTGCCGGGCCCTGGCAGCGCGAGGTGGTGCAGCCGTTACGGCAAGTGCGTACACATTGGCGCGAAGCGGCCGCCCACGACGATGCACTGGCAGCGCTGCGCATTCAGGTCAAGGCATTGGAGCTGGAGGCCGAGCGGACTTTGTTGCGGCGCCTGGAGTCAGTGACTCAGGGCTGGGCTCAAACGCAATCGCAGGATAGTTGCGCCTGGCTGCAGAAAGTGGCGGACGATGCCGGTTACCCTGATTGCGACGCGCTGCATACGCTGCGCGTCGCAATCAATCGCGCTTAAGAAGCGCTGGCCGGGGTCGTAGCCGAGTTTGAAGCGGTAGCCGGGGCCGGCGCAGGGGCTGCAGCAGGTGCCTCGGCTGCGGAGGTCACCGCGGGCTTGGCTGGCGTCGCGGCCGGTTTGGCGGCAGGCTTGGCCGCTGGTCTTCTCACGGCGGGCTTGGCTGCTGCGGGTTTAGCTGCTGCAGGTTTGGCTGCTGCAGGTTTGGCCGCAGGCTTGGCTGCTGCAGGCTTGGCCGCGACGGGTTTGGCAGCAGGCTTTGCCGCTGCAGTTTTAGCTGCAGGTTTGGCCGCGACTTTTACCGGGGCTTTAACTGGCGCTTTGGCGGCTGCGGGTTTGGTCGCTGCGGGTTTGGCGGCCGGTTTTGCCGCAGCCGTTTTGGCCGCTGCAGGCTTGGCCGGTGCGGTTTTTGCCGCAACGGATTTGACCGCCGGTTTAGCCGCCGGTTTAGCCGCTGCTACTTTGGCTGCAGGCTTGGCAGCTGCTTTGGCCGGGGCCTTGGCAACAGCTTTGGCAGCCGGTTTTTTTGCCGCTGCTGCAGGCTTGGCATCACGGCTCGACAAAGCCTTGCCAACGGCCTCTTTGACTCGACCGATACCTTGGGCCAACTTCAGGCTTTCTTGAGCATCACGCTTGAGTTGCAGGATATAAGTGCGAGTTTCGCTTTGACGGTCTTTGAGCGAGTCGAGCAGTTGCTCAAGCTCTTTGACCCCAGCCTTGGCCTTGGTCTGAGCCTTGGATTTGCCAGCGTTGGCAGCGTCCTGCAGTTTTGCACGGGACTTGTGCAGTTTTTCCTGCGCTTTACCGCGCTGCTTCTCAAGCTTGGCGAGCAATTTCTCAGCATCAGCCAACGCTTGGGAGCAAGCGTTTTCCAAATGCTCAAGCAGACTGCCTGAGAGCTGTTGGAGCAAGTGCAACGGCGTGTTTACGGGCTTCTTATTGGCCGACATGGTTTACCTCCTGGCTGAAGTGAGTGCGGCTCATACTAGACCTCTGTAACTACCGCCGCTAGGGCATGTTGACACTAAGGATAGCTGCACGTTGCATGACGTCGAAAAACTTGTGCTGGATCAACATTTAACGGCCAATCCAGCTAAATTCAAAGAGCGCCCGAACGTCATTCCGGCGCGCCGAATTAAAACATCGGCGCCGCTCGGGCGCTGGCATAATCCCTCGCACATCACGCCGGAGAACCACCATGCCGCGTTACTTGTTTTGGATCTTGTTGTGCCTTGCACCTCTGGCTCACGCAGCCTCCGCACCCTCCCCCGACAATGCCCAGGATCTGGCCTACAGCATGGGCGCCAGCCTGGGCGAACGCTTGCGCCAGGAAGTCCCCGGGCTGCAGATCCAGGCATTGATCGATGGCCTGCACACCGCCTACCAAGGCAAACCTCTGGCCCTGACTGATGAGCGCATCGAACAGATTCTGGCACTGCATCAGGCTCAAACAGCTCCCGGGCAGGCCCAATCAGGAATCAATGCGGCCCTTAGCGCTGAAGAAGTTTTTTTGCTGGTCGAAAAACAACAACCCCAGACCCGCGAACTGGCGGATGGCATCATCCTGACCGAACTCAAGCCCGGCAAAGGGGCCAAGCCCGGCCCACAGGATTCGGTGTATGTGAGCTATGTGGGTCTACTGCCCGATGGCACCGTGTTCGACCACAGCACCCAGCCACAATGGTTTCGTCTGGGCAGCGTAATCGCTGGCTGGCGCAGTGCATTGGTACAGATGCCGGTGGGTGCGAAATGGCGGCTGGCGATACCTTCAAGTCAAGCTTACGGCACCCAGGGTGCAGGAGATCTGATTGCTCCCAATACGCCACTGGTGTTTGAAATCGAACTGTTCGCGACCCGAAAATAACCACCCAGAAACGAAAAACAGCGCGCCATTGCGCACTGTTTTCTAATTGGGTTGCAGCTTAAGCCTGAGCGGCTTCTTTCTGCTTGTGCGCGCTGTGCAGCACTTCGATCAGGCAGTCTTCAAGTTCAAAACGCTCATCAAGCAAAGCGCCCAAAACCTTGATTTCTTCTGCCAGCTTGTCACAGTCAGGGCGATGGGCCTTACCGTCACAATGATCGTTGAAAGCCAGAGCGGCTTCGGTAATCACGTTGATACGCGGGTAGATGGTCTCTGCCAGGGCAAGCCCGCGCTCGTCATTGAAGGCCTTGGCCTCCTGATTGAGCTGCTCGTATATCTCGAAATGGCCTGCGGACACGTAGTCGACCAGCAGTTGGCAAAACTCTTTTTGAGGCCCGCGCTTTGGGTTGTTTTGCTGCTCCAGCAGAGCGGCATAAGCCTTCACAAGTTTACGGCGCTCATGCAACCAGCGGTCAACCAGCTGGTGGACGCCGTTGAAACGTTCCTGAGCACTCTCGCATCTTTCGAGCATGATGATCTCTCTTCCCTTGTGGGCCCATGCCACCCGACATCAGCCAGGCCTGTGTGAACCAAAACCTGCACGATTGCACGGGCATTGGGCGGCATAACTCCGTGATACGTGCGGGCCAGATTATGCCCGCTCGCCAACTGCTTCAAGGTACGCACGAGAGAAAATTCATACAAGCGTTTAATCCCAAGTGCTACTTCACGTCGCAGTCACGGGGTAATTTGTCGCTATTAATCGAGCGACTAATCTGAAAGATGGCAAGAACAAGGAGGCCGATAAAGGCCAGCAAGCTCAACTCGGGAATACTCAGGTCAAATATGGTCCAGTACATATGCGTGCAGTCTTCACTGCCGCGATAAATCATCGAAATGATTTCACTCGGCGACATGTCGCGCCAAACGCACGCCAGCTCTGGCTGACAAAGCATCAATTGATCTGGCCCCAGCTGTTGCAGCCATACCTGCCTCAAGGCACTCGCCGTGCCACCCAGCGCGAACAGCATGGAGGCAATGGAGTAACACCACATGCCGAAACCTTTAGGGCCATGGGCAAAAGCCATCAGGTTGACGAGGCAGAAATCCAGCAAAAAAAAGCGCTGTACCTGACATAACGAACAAGGCTTGAGCCCAGGCCCGTACTCCAGATAAAAAGTGCTACCCATTACCAAGGCGCCTACTACAAAGGCTAAAAAGAAAATGAAACGTGAACCTGCCAAGAACATGGCTTTTCCATGACAAAAGAGACAGTAGGTTACGGTAGATGAAAGCCATTAGCCCTTTCAAGGTGACCCGAAGCGGATAGTTCTCGAAGGAATCGAGGAAATCCCAACAGGAACACTAGGCTTTGAGAATAAATCATGTAGGAGAAGACAGATTACTCCTCCTTTGCTCAAAACTGCAGACAGCCCGACGTGTGCCGAAACACAGGCCAGGCTGACGTCTTCACAGGGTCGTGGCAGCTATTGGCAAGGGTGATGCGAGCAAACGTTCATCCAGCAGATTCAGCCCTTCCTGAAAAAGTTGATTACTGCGTTCCGTATCCCCCAACTGGGCCAGCAGTCGCGCAAGCTCGGCACAGGTTTCGGGGTTGCGCTCCACCTTGAGGCTGCTTTCAAGGTAATCCCGCGCTTTACCCCACAGGCTGTTTTGCAGGCACAGGCGCCCCAGGGTCAACAGCAGGCTGGCATCGCCGGGATGGCTCTTGAGCCAGCCTTCGGCGGTCTGCAACTGCTTGATCGGGTCACTACCGCGCAGCAGGCCATAGAGCCGCACAAGGTGGCTGTCGTAGCTGCGTTTGAGCGCCCCACGCAAGACTTCTTCAGCTTCGGTTTGCGCACCCAGCTGACGTAATTGCTCTGCATAGGCCAGCACCAGCGCGGGTTCCTGGCGCTGGGCCGAGGTAAGCTGTTGCCAGGCGCGCTGAAGTGACTGCAACCCCGCCTCGCCTTCGCTTTCACGCTGGGCCGCCAGGCTCAGATTCTGCCCCCAGGCCCGGCGCTCCAGCTCGGCCAGCTCCCTGGCCGGCAATACCTTGTCCTTGCGCAGCTCTGGCAACAGGCGGATCAACGCCGTCCAGTCGCCACGCTGCTGATACAGGCGCTGCAACTGGCGCAACACCTGAGCATTATGCGGATGACGCTCGTGCATGGCTTGCAAGGTCACCAGGGCACCATCGGTGTCGGCACGATCAACCTGCAACTGGGCATGGCTCAGGGCAATGGCCAGTTCGGCCTGGGGCTGACGCTCCAGCGCACGCTCCAGCAAGTTATCGCTTTCTTCGTAGTGCCCCAGCTCGTTGGCCGCTCGTGCAGCCCCCAGGTAGTAGAGCAATGGCTGCGGCTCGGCTTCGGCGGCACGGGCCAGATGCTTCTGTGCGCTGGCCCAACGGCCCTCGGCAAGGTCCATCTGGCCTTGCTCGATGGCGATCTGTACCCGGCGGCTGCGGTTGCGCCGCGACCACGGGTTGACCAGCCCGGTAGATGCCGTCACCAGCTCCACCAGCAGCTTGATTCCCCACACCAGCAGCCAGAGCACAGCCAGCAGCGCGAGGGTTGCCCAGACGCTGGATTCGTAGCGGAAATTTTTATAGGCGATCAGTACATAGCCCGCATCTTCAGCAATTGCCAGGCCGATGCAGGCCGCAGCTGCAATCAACAAAAACACAATCACATAGAAGCGCTTCATGGAAGTGCCTCCTGCACAGGGCTGGCAGCCGCTTTAGCCGGTTCCTCGGCACGCACATGTCGACGTTCAAGGTAAGCCTGCACCGCACTCAGGGCGGCGGCGAGGTCCGGGGTTTTTACCGTGACCGGCTGCTTGCCGAGTTCAACCACTTGTTCGAGGATTTTTTTGCTTTGCGGGTTATCCGCATTGAAGTTGGCCTTGAGCACATCTTGGGCCTGCTCCAGGGCCCGGGTGTATACGGCTTCCTGACCATTGAGGGCTGCCCACTGGGCTTGCTCCAGCGCCAGGCTCAGGGCCAGGCGTACTTGCGTCAGGCTTTGACCAGCCAACAGGGGGCGCACATTTTTGTCGGCATTGAAGTCGATTCGGATGTAGTGCGAGATCTCCTCCCACCACTGGGACCAACGGCTCGCGCCATCGCCATCAGCGGTGAGGCTTGCCAGCGAGTCACCCTGGTTTTGATAGGCCGGGGCCAGGGCACTGAGTTGCGCCACTTGATCACGCAAGGCCGCCAACTGCAAAAACAGGCCGGTACGGTCCGGCTGCTCAACGCTGCGCAATGCAGTCAAGCTTTTGGCCAGTTGCTCACGAGCGGCGAATGAACCCGGATCGTTCTGCTCGCGCAAAATCGCGTCAGCGCCCTGTACCAGTGCCTGGGCGCTGGTAATGTCTTGCAGGGCCGACAAGCGCAAGGTGGCCAGACGCAACAAGTGCTCAGCCTCGGCCAGGCGCCAGTCTTTGCGGCTTTCGCCCAGGACTGTTTCCAGGCGCTGGTTCAGGCGCTGCTGATCGCCTTGCAGTTGCACGACCAACTGGCGCTGATTATCCAGTTCATTGGCCGAAGGCAGCTGGTTGAGCCGCGCCAGCAATTGTTGCTCGCCCTGCTTGATCGAAAGCGTTTGCGCGGCCAGGGCCGGCACGTCGTTCAATTGCTCTGCGGTGGCGGCTTGCAGTTGGCGCACCTGCCACACCCCCCAGCCGCCGACGGCAATACCGGCAGCGCCCAGCAACAGGGCGAAAACGGCCAGACCATTGCCTCGGCCCTGCGGTGCAGGTTCTGGCTTTTTAGCCGGCGCTTCTGACGCGGGCTGTACATGTTCTTTGGACAAGACTGTCTCGCTCACGAATCCATCCTTTGCATTAGAAAGCAGGTGCGGGGTGCTCCCGCAGCGCCGCCAGCAAAGCCGCGGCACTCGCGCCACGACAATCCACAACATTTTGCGCCCCGGCGCTGCGTGCTATCTCAGCAACCCGAGGGCTTGGAACAAACAACGGCAGGCACCCAAGCATGGGCCAGGTATCGCCTGCCATCTGGCGTAAATGTTCAAAACCCTGTCCACTGCTGACCACCAGCGCGTTCAGGCGTTCCACTTCAACGCGCTGATACAGGGTTGCAGGCGGGTATGACGGCAGCTCACGGCGATAGAGTTCAAGGTAGTCGACTTGTGCGCCGATGCTGCGCAGACGATCCGCAAGCATCTCACGACCGCCCTCCCCCCGCAGGATCAACACCCGCGGGTGTTCACCGCCAACGGCAGACTTGAACTCGGGCATCGCCAGCAGCGCCTCACTGTCATCACCCTGTTGAGGGTAGCTAACATCGAGGCCGTAGCCGGCGAGAATCTGTGCCGTCGCGGCGCCTACGCTAAACCACTTCTGCCGGGGCACCTGCGGCCAGTGCTGGCTGACCAGCTCAAGCCCCAGCCGCGCCGCGGGCTTGCTGACCACAATCACGGCGCAATAACGGTCAAGACCCGCAATCAGCGCACGCTGAGCGTCAGTCACGGTCACCGGGCTGATCGCCAGCAATGGCAAGCTGCTGCTATACACCCCGGCAGCCGCCAGCTCAGCGGCCAACGCGGCCGATTCCTCGGCGGGCCGGGTCAGCAACAAGCGCCAGCCTGTCACTCGTGACCTGCCTCACCATAAACGGCTTTGAGAATGTCGCCAGCGCCCTGGGCCAGCAGTGCCTCGGCCACCTGCACACCCAACTCGTTGGCGGCCGCACGGGACGCACGGGCGTCGGCACTGAGCAACACACCGCCACTCGGCTCTCCGACCAGGCCACGCAACCAGAGTTGCTCGCCTTCAAGCACGGCATAACAGGCAATCGGTACTTGGCAGCCGCCATTGAGATGCTTGTTCAGCGCACGTTCGGCAGTGACACGCACGGCCGTATCGGCATGATGCAGCGGCGTCAGCAGGGCATGAATTTCGCTGTCTGCGCTGCGGCACTCGATGCCCACGGCGCCTTGGCCGCCAGCTGGCAGGCTGTCTTCGATACTGATCGGCGACGTGATGCGATCTTCAAAGCCCAGGCGGATCAGGCCGGCAGCCGCAAGAATAATGGCGTCGTACTCACCGGCATCGAGCTTGGCCAGACGGGTATTGACGTTGCCACGCAGAAACCGGATCTGCAGGTCCGGACGGCGAGTCAGCAACTGGGCCTGACGGCGCAGGCTCGACGTGCCGACAATGCTGCCCTGAGGCAAATCGTCGAGGCTGGCATAGGTGTTGGAAACGAAGGCGTCACGCGGATCTTCGCGCTCGCAAATGCAAAACAGACCCAGGCCTTCAGGGAAGTCCATCGGTACGTCTTTCATGGAGTGCACGGCGATGTCTGCTTCGTTTTCGAGCAGGGCTGTTTCCAGCTCCTTGACGAAGAGCCCCTTGCCGCCAATTTTCGACAGCGGCGAGTCCAGCAGCTTGTCACCACGGCTGACCATGGGCACCAGCGTCACCAAAATACCGGGGTGAGCCTGCTCTAAACGGGCTTTAACGTATTCGGCCTGCCAAAGAGCCAGGGCGCTTTTACGGGTAGCGATGCGGATTTCGCGAGAGGACATGGATCAATCCGTACTGAAAAGATACGGCTGATAATAACAGCTCAGCCAAAACAGCTTTGACTTGTATCAGAAAGTCCTCGGCCTCCCTGGCCCAAAAACGGCGTATCCACGCCTTTTGAGCACGAATTACAGTTGCTGCATCATCTTGCGAACACCCGCCACATGCCTGCGGCTCACAATCAGCGCATCCCCGTTCAGGCCGCGCAGGAACAGCTGGAAATGCCCAAGGGGCGTGCGTTGCAAGCGCTCGATGCGGTCTCGGGCCACCAGTGCATTACGGTGAATGCGCACAAAGCGTTCACCAAACTCGTCTTCGAGTGCCTTGAGCGGCTCGTCGAGCAGAACTTCACCGCCAGCGTGACGCAATGTCACGTATTTATGGTCAGCGATAAAGTAGATCACCTGGTCGATAGGGATCAGCTCAATGCCTTTTCGGGTTCTGGCACTGATATGACTGCGTGGGCCACTGCCCGTTTGCGCGGCAGGCCGGGTGAGTGCAGCCAGCTGGATGCGGTTGGGCCGGTGCGCCTCTTTCAGGGCAGCACGCAGGGCATCTGCGGTGACCGGCTTGAGCACATAGCTGACACCGCTCTCTTGCAGGGCCTGTACGGAAAACTCGTCAGGCGCCACGCAAAACACCACCGAAGGCGGTAGCTCGCGCTCGCACAATTTGGCTGCAACCTGCAACCCGTCGAGGCCTGGCAGGCGGATATCGAGCAAAACGACATCCGGTTTCAGGCTTTCGATCAGGTTAAGTGCCTCTTCGCCATTAGTGGCGCCAGGCTCCAGCAACGTATAGCCCCCGAGCGTGCTGAGCAAATGGCTCAAATGCTCGCGGGCCAGGGTTTCGTCATCAACGATCAGGACATTCATATAGCGCTGTATTCCTGCGTGAGTCTCGCACAAGGATAGCGTAGACAGGTGAAGTGACGACTGTCACGGCGATCCACGCTAAGACTAGCGCGAAGGCCAAAAAGTGCCGCAAACCTCACAGCTAAATTCACCTGCCTCGGTTGCTCGATTTAATACCGGATGCGTCTGGCAATCTACAAAGACCTGCTACGACTGATCCATACGACCAACTGTAGACGGTTGCCAAGACGAAAGTACGCAAACGTCGCATTTCGTTTCGGAATTTTGTTTATACCGCACTTCACGCAAAAAACCTGCCGAGCTGCGCCAACGCCATGATTGGCAACCCTGTTATGATTCGCGGTAACTTTCTTTGTAACTCCCCTCAGCCGATTACGAGCGAATCCATGAGCACCGACAAGACCAATCAGTCCTGGGGCGGCCGCTTCAGTGAACCCGTCGACGCCTTCGTTGCGCGTTTCACCGCCTCCGTCACTTTTGACCAGCGCCTTTATCGCCATGACATCATGGGCTCCGTGGCTCACGCCACGATGCTGGCCAAGGTCGGCGTGCTGACCGATGCCGAGCGCGACAGCATCATCGACGGCCTCAAAACCATCCAGGGCGAAATCGAAGCCGGTACGTTTGACTGGCGCATCGACCTGGAAGACGTGCACATGAACATCGAGGCGCGTCTGACCGACCGCATCGGCGTAACCGGCAAAAAACTGCACACCGGCCGCAGCCGTAATGACCAGGTTGCGACCGATATTCGTCTGTGGCTACGTGACGAAATCGACCTGATCCTGGCTGAAATCACCCGCCTGCAAAAAGGCCTGCTGGAACAGGCAGAGCGTGAAGCCGAGACCATCATGCCCGGCTTTACCCACCTGCAGACCGCACAGCCGGTGACATTCGGTCACCATATGCTGGCCTGGTTCGAGATGCTCAGCCGTGATTACGAGCGCCTGGTCGACTGTCGCAAGCGCACTAACCGCATGCCACTGGGCAGCGCGGCACTGGCGGGCACCACCTACCCGATCGACCGCGAGTTCACCGCGCAACTGCTGGGCTTTGACGCCGTGGGTGGCAACTCGCTGGACAACGTGTCCGATCGCGACTTCGCCATCGAATTCTGCGCCGCCGCCAGCATCGCGATGATGCACTTGTCGCGCTTCTCCGAAGAGCTGGTGCTATGGACCAGCGCGCAATTCCAGTTTATCGACCTGCCCGACCGCTTCTGCACCGGCAGCTCGATCATGCCGCAAAAGAAAAACCCCGACGTGCCGGAATTGGTACGTGGCAAAAGCGGCCGTGTATTCGGTGCGCTGATGGGCCTGCTGACCCTGATGAAAGGCCAGCCCCTGGCCTACAACAAGGACAACCAGGAAGACAAGGAGCCACTGTTCGACGCCGCAGACACCTTGCGCGACTCGCTGCGCGCCTTTGCCGACATGATCCCGGCGATCAAGCCAAAGCACGCGATCATGCGTGAAGCGGCGCTGCGTGGTTTCTCCACCGCGACCGATCTGGCCGACTACCTGGTGCGCCGTGGCCTACCGTTCCGTGACTGCCACGAAATCGTCGGCCACGCCGTGAAATACGGCGTTGAGACCGGCAAGGACCTGGCGGAAATGAGCCTCGAGGAACTGCGTCAGTTCAGTGATCAGATCGAAGACGATGTGTTTGCCGTACTGACCCTTGAAGGTTCGGTCAATGCCCGTGATCACATCGGTGGCACTGCGCCGAACCAGGTGAAAGCGGCGGTTGTTCGCGGCAAAGCGCTGCTGGCCAGCCGTTAAGCGTTGCGCATGACAAAAAACGGGCACCCCAGGGTGCCCGTTTTTTTATCCAGCGCCGAGGCGATGGTTATTTCTTGCTGCTGATCCACGCCAGAAACTGCGGCATGGCGGCGTCCTTGTCCGCGGCGATTTTCTGCACGTGCGGGTTTTGCTGCAGACGCTCCAGCAGGGCCTTGGCCCCCGGCATGTCCGCCAGCAGATCCAGGCCGAACACCTTGTGTGCCACGGCACAGGCCAGATCAACGCTGAAGGCGAAGTAGAGATCCGCCACGCTCAGGATCTCGCCCGCCACATAAGGCGCGAACTTGCCGTGACGGCCCAGTGAGGCGATACCATCGAGCAGCTCGGTGCGTGCCTTTTCCTTGATCGCGTCGGGCACTGGCATGCCGAAGAACGCCTCGGGGTAACAGGCGCGGGCAGGCAATTCGATATACAGCTCGATTTCCTTGGCCAGTGCCAGCACCTGGGCGCGCTCAAACGGATCCACAGGCAGCAGCCTGAGGCCCGCCTGGGTCTGCTCGATATATTCCAGGATCACGCTGGTTTCGTTGATAAAACCTTGCTCAACCCCCAGTGCCGGGACTTTGCCGCGGGGGCTGATGGCCAGAGCCTCAGGGCTATTGCCAGCGAAAAACGGCACTTCTTCAAAGGGCACGCCCTTTTCCAGCAGCGCCAGCTTGACCATGTTGTAGTAGTTGCTGACTGCGAATCCATAAAGCTTGAGCATTACAAAGCCTCCAGGCCGTGTTGGGGTTGGCAGCACTCGTTATAGTGCTTCGCCACTGGACTGGCTAGCAGCATCAGCAGGCTGAATACCGTTAGACTGGTCGCCTTTACTTGAGGAGCCTGCCCATGAGCGAGCCAACTGATATCGACAACGAAGAAGAAGAGTTCGCCGAATCCACCCTGATTCAGGCGATTGAAAACCAGATTGAAAGCGACAACCCACCTGCCGCCAAGGCCACGTTCAACAAACTGACCCTGGTCGGCTACGAGCGCCACGATATCCTGCAGATGATGGCTCATGTACTGGCCGTGGAGATTGACGCGATCCTCGAAGAAGACCGCGCCTTTAACACTGAGTGGTACGAAGCCGCACTGCGCGCGCTGCCGACCCTGCCGCCAGAAAAGGACTGAACCCGGTTCAGGGGCGAATCGCCGGCGCCCGCTGCCAGTCCAGATCCCTGGCAGGCATCGGGCGCCCGAACCAATAGCCCTGGCCCAGATTGCAATTAAGGTCGAGCAGGAACTGCGCCTGCTCAACCTGCTCTATCCCTTCGGCATGCACCTGCAGGCCCATGCTTTGACCCAGTGCGATAACCGCACGCACGATCGCCACATCGTCATTGTCTCCGGGCAAGCCAGCGACAAAGCCCTGATCGATTTTCAGCTTCTGCACGGGCAAACGTTTAAGTCGCAGCAAGGATGAGAAGCCGGTACCGAAATCATCGATAGCCAGGCGCAAACCCAGCGCACGCAGACGATGCATCTGCTCCAGGGCCACTTGCGAGTTGTCCATCACCGCACTTTCGGTCACTTCAAGCTCCAGCAGGGCTGCATCCATTCCGGTATCTGCCAGTACCGTTGAAACCAGCGAAAACAGCTCAGGACGGGCAAACAACCGGCTGGAAATATTCACCGCCACAAACGACAGTTCCACACCTGCCGCCTGCCACTGAACCATCTGCCAACAGGCTTGCTCCAGCACCCAGGCGTCAATCTCGGCAATCAACCCGGTACGCTCCGCGATCGGGATGAACTCGCCCGGCGACAACAGCCCCCGCAGCGGATGCTCCCAGCGCACCAGTGCTTCAACGCCAATCAGGCGGCTGCTTTTAAGGTCGTGCACCGGCTGGTAGTACACACGCAGCTCGTGCTGCTCCAGGGCACGGCGCAGATCGCTGGCCACTTCAACCCGGTACTGGGCATGGGCCGTCAGCTCTTCGGTGTACAAGGCATAACCCTCGCGCCCCGAGCTTTTGGCCTTGAACAACGCCGAATCGGCATTGCGCAGCAATTGCTCGGCGTTCAGAGCATCGCTGGGGAACACGCTGATGCCAACGCTGGCACTGATAAACAGTTGATGCTTGTCGACATCGAACGGGCCTTTCATGACCTCCAGCACCTGCTGCGCAAGTCCGGCTGCCTGGCTGGTTTGCGCACAGCTGTCGACCAGCACGGCGAACTCATCACCGCCCAGCCGGGCCACGGTAAAGCCTTTGCCAAACACCCTGAGCAAACGCTCGGCCACCGCCTTGAGCAGCAGGTCTCCGACGTTGTGGCCCAGGCTGTCATTGATAATCTTGAAGTGATCCAGATCGATCATCAGCAGCGCACAGCCGGTCTGATGGCGTTGCGCAGAAGCCAGCGTCTGCTCGGTGCGGTCGGTAAACAGCAGGCGGTTGGGCAGGTCTGTCAGGGGATCATGGTGAACCAGGCGCGCCAGTTCGGTCTGGGAGTTCTTGATGGCGGAGATATCTGAAAAGACCGCGACATAGTGGCTGACCTGGCCCTTGTCATCGGTAATCGAGCGAACTGTCTGCCACTGCGGGTAAATTTCGCCGCTTTTTCGCCGGTTCCAGATTTCGCCGTGCCATTCGCCGCTTTCTTCCAGGGATTTGAAAATCGCCTGATAGAACTCGGGACCATGACGGCCCGACTTGAACATGTTCGGGCGCCGACCAAGCACCTCTTCGACCGGGTAGCCGGTGATTTCAACCAGCGCCCGGTTCACATGCACAATCACCCCGCGGCGGTCGCTGACCAGCACCCCTTCACGGGTGCAGTCAAAGACCACGGCCGCCTGGCGCAAACGCTCCTGATCCTGACGTTGACGCTTCAAACCGGGGCTCATGCCCAAAAAATCGCACAGCCGGGCACGGGCGAAAAAAATCAATACGGCACTGAACAGGGCGAAAACATAGGCATTGATGCGCTGCCACTGCGCCAATTGCGCTGAATCATCGAAATAACTGTTCAATAAATGATCAGTTATAAACAGCCAGAAAACCGATAGCAGCCCGTATAACACGGCCGTACGCAAGGCATCACGAGAAGAAACAGACATAAGAAAGTTAATGCACCTACAAAAAAGTGGGAATTATAGTGTAAGAAACATCCCGGCACTCTTATCTGAAAGGCCGACTGGTTTTATCTGGCTGCATGGTGATAATGCGTGTTGCAGTTTTTTTCATCTTCCCGAGGGCCAAACAGCCTATGTGGTACAACGGTTTTCTCGACTTGTCAGCCTGGCAACTGGTGGCAGTCACTCTGTTGATGACCCACGTGACCATTATCGGTGTCACGGTTTATCTACACCGCTACTCAGCCCACCGCTCATTGGAGCTCAATGGTGGCCTGAAACACTTTTTCCGCTTCTGGCTATGGCTCACCACCGCGCAGAACACCCGCGAGTGGACAGCCATCCACCGCAAACACCACGCCAAATGCGAAACCGTCGATGACCCGCACAGCCCGGTAATCAAAGGGTTATCGACCGTTTTGCGAAAAGGTGCAGAGCTGTATCGTGAAGAAGCTCAAAATCCTGAAACACTGCGTATTTACGGCAAAAACTGCCCTGAAGACTGGATTGAGCGAAATCTTTATTCGCGTTACAAAATGCTCGGCGTGGCGCTCATGCTGGTCATCGACCTGCTGCTGTTCGGCGCCATCGGCCTGACTATCTGGGCCATCCAGATGATGTGGATCCCGGTGTGGGCGGCAGGCGTAGTCAACGGCTTGGGCCATGCTGTGGGTTATCGCAACTTCGAGTGCCGCGACGCGGCCACCAATCTGGTGCCTTGGGGCATCATCATTGGCGGTGAAGAGCTGCACAACAACCACCACACTTACCCCAACTCGGCCAAGCTGTCGGTCAAGAAGTGGGAGTTCGACCTGGGTTGGGCCTGGATCAAGGTCTTCAGCTTTTTGCGTCTGGCCAAGGTTCAGCGTGTTGCGCCTATCGCCCATCGGGTGGAAGGCAAGGGCAACCTGGACATGGACACCGCGATGGCGATCCTCAACAACCGTTTCCAGATCATGGCCCAGTACCGCAAGCTGGTGATCGCACCGCTGGTGCAGCAAGAGCTGGCCAAGGTCGATCATTCGGTACGCCACCAGTTCCGTCGTGCCAAGCGCCTGCTGTCGCGCGAGACCAGCCTGCTTGAAGATCGCCATCACCAGCGGATCGAGAAGATGCTGGAGCACAGCCAGTCGCTGAAAGTGATTTACGAGAAGCGCCTGGCCCTGCAACAGATCTGGGTCAAGACCAGCACCAATGGCCACGACATGCTTGCGGCGATCAAGGAATGGGTACACGAGGCAGAAGCCAGCGGGATCCAGTCGCTGCGCGACTTTGCCCACCAGCTCAAGACCTACTCGCTGCGGCCTGCGGCGGTTTAAAGACTGGCCCCGCCTCCACCGATCAGGTGGGAGCGGGCTTGCTCGCGATTCAGGCGCCGCGGTTTGCCTGACAATCCGCGGCGCCTGAATCGCGAGCAAGCCCGCTCCCACATTTACGGTTTATCGATCAACTGCGAAAGCTGCGACATGCCCACCCGCAACAAGCGCGCCGTCTTCCCGCCCGCCACCTCGGCAATCCCCTCTTCCGACTCCAGATTGGCCACTTGCGCCGCCAGGTTCATCACCAGCGCTTCACGGGAATACACCCCGCCACCCAGGTGATACATCGCCGCTATCAACTCTCGCAGCTCCAACGGCAAGCGCCAGCGCGTGCGCAAGGCCGAGCCATAGGCTGCGCCAAACTCGGCCAGAGCGGCATCAATCGCCAGCGTATCCAGTTCACCACCGGCCTGACGCCACTCCTGCAGGCAACGCAACAAGGCCAGATCACCCAGGCAGTGCAGCAACCCCGCGCAGTAACAGCGCTCCTGATCCAGATTCAGCATGCCCGCCAATGTTCGGCCATAGTCTGCCGCCCGCAGCGATAAGGTCCAATAACGCTCGGCGTAGTCCGCCAGACAAGGGTCGCTCAACTGCGCGCTGTGCTTGAGGGTCAAACCTTGCACCAGATTCATGCTTTGCCCGGGGCCCAGGCGCTGCATCGCTTGCGCAAGGGTCTGGGCCGGGCTCACAAGGTGTTGTGCCGCGCTGTTGGCGGCCGCAATCAGCACCGCAGTAATTTGTGGATCGGTGCGCACTTGCTGGTCCAGCTGTGCGAGATCAAGCCCCTCGGGGGTGAGGCTACCCTTGAGCGCCGACTGCGCATCCACCAATAGCGGCGCGCCATCTGAAGACGCTCGACGCTGCTCCAGAAAACGCTTGAGGGTCATGCCGGGGGCCAGTGCCGGCACGTCGCACGAGATCTCTTGCCCGGCCGCCAGCAGCAACCCCTTGAGACGCTTGGTCAGGCCGGCAATGTCCAGAGGTGTAGTCAGGTAGGCCGTTGGCGCCAATGGCAAGGCTTCGCGCACACTGGCGCTATCATTGCGTTCACTCAGCAAAATAAATGGCTGCGCTGGAACCGCGCGACGCTGGCGAACAGTACGCAACAAATCCAGGCCTCCGACGCCTGGCAAATCACGATCAGCAATCACCAGGCCATAGGTTTTCTTGCCCAACTGCGCAAGCGCCTGCTGACCGTCGCCACAGACATCCAGTTGAGCGTCGCAACGTACCGTCAGCACCACTTGCTTGAGCAAGTCCCGAGTCCAGGGATCAGCCTCGGCAATCAATACAGTGGGTGCTGCTTTTAAATCTACAACCGTCATCCAATGTGCTCCCCGTGCGATACAGGCACCTTAGTCAAAGGGCGCACGCGGATACAGGAAAAACACCCAATTCGATGGATCAGGCACAAAAAAACCGCCGAAGCGGTTTTTTTGTCTATCAGATCACAGCGTCAAGCGCGGGGCTCAGGCCAATTCAGCGAAGCACTCCTCGATGATGGCAAGGCCTTTGTCCAACTGCTCGTTTGGCGAGGTCAGCGGTACCAGTACGCGCAGGACGTTGCCGTAAGTGCCGCACGACAGCAGGATCAGACCCTTGTCGCGAGCCTTGGCAACCACTTGGGCCACTGCCGTCGGGTTTGGCTTATGCGAATCGCCGCCTTCGAACAGCTCAACCGCGATCATCGCGCCCAGCGCACGCACATCACCGATTACCGGGTGCTTGGCCTGGATAGCCTTGAGGCCTGTTACCAGGCGCTCGCCGACTTCCTTGCAACGGTCCAGCAGGTGCTCTTCTTCAAACACATCCAGTACCGCCAGCGCGGCTGCGCAAGCAATCGGGCTACCTGCATAGGTGCCGCCCAGACCGCCTGGAGCGATGGCATCCATGTACTCGGCCTTGCCGCACACACCGGCCAGCGGGAAGCCGCCAGCGATGGATTTGGCGAAGGTGGTCAGGTCGGCAGTCACGCCCATCTGTTCCATGGCGAAGAAAGTGCCGGTACGGCCAGCGCCGGTCTGCACTTCGTCAGCGATCAGCAGGATGCCGTGCTTGTCACACAGCTCGCGCAGGCGGGCCATGAACGCTTTCGGCGCCACGTAGAAACCACCTTCGCCCTGTACCGGCTCGATGATGATCGCAGCGATGTCTTTAGGCTCGGCATCGTTCTTGAAAATGCGTTCGATGCTGGCAATGGAGTCATCCACGCTCACACCATGCAGCTCGCACGGGTACAGCGCGCGGAAGATACCGCCTGGCATCAGGCCCATGCCTGCCGAGTAGGGTACGACTTTCCCGGTCAGACCCAGGGTCATCATGGTGCGGCCATGGTATGCGCCGGTGAAGGCGATCACGCCGGCACGGCCAGTCGCGGCACGGGCGATTTTCACGGCGTTTTCAACGGCTTCGGAACCGGTGGTGACCAGCAGGGTTTTCTTGTCGAAATTGCCCGGGACCTTGGCGTTGATCTTTTCACACAGTTCGACGTAAGGCTCGTAAGCCAGTACCTGGAAACAGGTGTGGGTCAGCTTGGTCAGTTGCTCTTGCACGGCGGCAATGATTTTCGGGTGCAGGTGACCGGTGTTCAGTACCGCGATACCGCCTGCGAAGTCGATAAACTCGCGGCCTTCAACGTCAGTAACGGTCGCGTTTTTTGCCGACTCGGCGAAGATCGGGTGGATCTGGCCAACACCGCGCGGAACAGCGGCTTCACGGCGTTTCATCAGGGATGCGTTGGTCTTGTTGCTCATGGTGTTCCTCATTCGCCGCTGATCAAGCGGCGTGGTTCAAGGCTGACGCGCCAGGCAGACACCCATGCCAGCATGCGATGATCGACTGGCATGGCGCTCCCGGCCACAAAAATTAACAGTTTGAAACGCAGGGGAAGCATCGCTCTCGTGCCCCCTCTGCTTGAACCACCCGCCGGGTTAGATACCCAGGCAGAGATATTTGATTTCCAGGTAGTCTTCGATGCCGTACTTGGAGCCTTCACGGCCCAGGCCCGACGCCTTGATCCCGCCGAAAGGCGCGACTTCGTTGGAGATCAGGCCGGTGTTGACGCCCACCATGCCGTACTCCAGGGCTTCAGCCACACGGAATACACGGCTCAGGTCGCGGGCATAGAAGTACGATGCCAGGCCGAACTCGGTGTCGTTGGCCATCGCGATCACTTCGGCTTCGTCCTTGAAACGGAACAGTGGCGCCAGCGGGCCGAAGGTTTCTTCCTTCGCCACAGCGGCGTTTTTCGGTACGTTCACCAGAATGGTCGGTTCGAAGAAGCTGCCTTCCAGACTGTTGCCGCCGGCCAGCAGGGTCGCACCCTTGCTCAGTGCGTCGGCAATGTGTTCCTTGACCTTGGCCACGGCCTTGTCATCGATCAACGGGCCAGTGGTGGTGCCTTCGTCCAGACCGTTGCCGATCTTGAGCTTGGCCACCGCCACTTTCAGTTTTTCTGCAAAAGCGTCGTAGACCGAGTCCTGAATGTACAGGCGGTTGGCACATACGCAGGTCTGACCGTTGTTACGGTATTTGGAGATGATCGCGCCTTCTACGGCCTTATCCAGGTCCGCATCGTCGAACACGATGAAAGGTGCGTTGCCACCCAGCTCCAGAGACACTTTCTTGATGTCCTTGGCGCATTCGGCCATCAACTGGCGACCAATTTCGGTCGAGCCGGTGAAGGACAGTTTGCGCACGATCGGGTTGCTGGTCAGCTCGCCGCCGATATCGCCGGCACTGCCGGTTACAACGCTCAACACGCCTTTAGGGATGCCGGCACGGTGCGCCAGCTCAACCAGGGCCAGGGCCGAGAACGGGGTTTGCGAAGCTGGCTTGATCACCATGGTGCAACCGGCGGCCAGGGCCGGGCCGGCTTTACGGGTGATCATGGCTGCCGGGAAGTTCCACGGGGTAATTGCAGCGGTCACGCCGATCGGTTGCTTGATCACGATCAGGCGTTTGTCCGGCTGATGGCCCGGGATCACGTCGCCATAAATACGCTTGGCTTCTTCAGCGAACCACTCGATAAACGAAGCGGCGTAGACGATTTCGCCCTTGGCTTCGGCCAGCGGCTTGCCCTGTTCCAGGGTCATCAGGCGGCCGAGGTCGTCCTGGTTTTCGATCAGCAGCTCAAACCAGCGACGCAGCTTGGTTGCACGCTCTTTGGCGGTCAGGGCACGCCAGGCTGGCAACGCATTGTCGGCGGCTTCAATGGCACGACGGGTTTCAACCGCGCCCATCTTTGGCACGGTACCGATGATTTCACCGGTAGCCGGGTTGTTGACCTTGATGGTCTGGCCACCGTCGGCATCAACCCAGGCACCATCGATATAGGCTTGCTGGCGGAACAACTGTGCGTCTTTGAGCTGCATGTGGGCTTTCCTTAACAGCACCGCGCAGGCGCGGAGCGAATTATTTAAGTAGAAAGGCGCCGTAGAAGGCTGCCGTCAGGAAGTCATTCACTGCCAAAGTATCTAAATGACGCACAAAGAACAGGTCGTGCGATTCAGCACTCAGACAAGAGCGTTTGAAATCTCAAACGAATCCTAGGGTCAAAGGGGGTAAAGGACAATAGTCTGTTCGAAAAAAAGAACAAGCTGTCAGACTTCACCGTTTTATCGCCCGGCCCCCATTAATAGCCCATAACGCGTCAGGAAACACCTCACGAATCAGCGGCATGGACGACTGACACGCAGATGAGTATGATGGCGGCCGCGTCGCACCAGTAGCTCAGCTGGATAGAGTACTGCCCTCCGAAGGCAGGGGTCGTGGGTTCGAATCCCGCCTGGTGCACCATTCTTTTTCCCTTGCTCAAGGGAATCGCGTCAAAACCCTGTAACCAACAGCTTTTTGCCTCCCACCGAGAACCCGGTGAGTGATCGCACGCCTGTTTTTTGAGCTTTTCTGAGCAAAACGCAGATCAGGTTAAATTTTCTATGGGCAACTGACGAAAGGCTGGTTACTATACGCGGCGTTTCGCGGAGAGCTGGCCGAGTGGCCGAAGGCGCTCCCCTGCTAAGGGAGTACACCTCAAAAGGGTGTCGGGGGTTCGAATCCCCCGTTCTCCGCCATTATTTGTGGCACCCGAATGCGTTCCCTTGTTCAAGGGAACCGCGTTTTTCCCCCTTCCAAATCAAACCCTATGTGCATATGCGCGTGGTTTTCTCGCGTCTGCAGAAAGCTGTGGGAGCGGGCTTGCTCGCGATTCAAACGACGCGGTCGTCCTGTAAGACCGCGTTGATGCAATCGCGGGCAAGCCACGCTCCCACAAGACTTGTCGACCGCTATAACCCAATGCTCCCCCCCACAAGAGCCGTTGCACCAGCGGACGCAATCGTTAATGATACGGCTTCTCATTAACGCCCGAGCCCAGCTCCATGCCCTCGCCCTCCCCATCCAGCCTGCTGGCCAGTTTTCAGGAGCATTACGACGATGTGTTGTCGTTCCTGACCCGGCGCCTGCGTGACCGGCACCGGGCGGCGGATGTGGCACAGGAAACCTGGATAAAACTGGCAAAAATCGACCCTGAGGCGGTCACGGTACTTAATGACCGGCACTTTATTTTCAAGGTGGCGGGCAATCTGGCTATCGATGCCTTGCGCGTGGATCAGCGCCAGACACGCAACCTGAGCGGCGAACCGCCTTCACTGCAAATCGCTGATCCGGGGCTGCCGCCCGAAGGTCTGCTGCTGGCCACCGAGCGCATCGGCATTCTCGATGAGGCGCTGCAACAACTGTCGCCCAATGCCCGCCAGGCGTTACTGCTGAGTCGTATCGACGGCATGACCCAGGCGCAGATCGCCGTCGAGCTGGGCGTGTCGCCAAGTATGGTGGCAAAATACATTGGCCAGGCCTTGCGCCACTGCCGTGACTGGCTAAAAGACAACCATGCCTGAGCGTGCCGTGATGCCTTCAACGCCCTCCTCTGACGATCTCGACGATCAGGCCATCGACTGGCAGACCCTGCTGCACTCCGGCGCAGCCACTGCCCGTCAGCGCCTGGACTACCAGCGCTGGCAACAGTTGAGCCCGGCGCACAAAAACGCGGCCCAAGAGGCCGAAGCGCTATGGGCAGATATCGGCCTGACCGCCAGCGCCGAGCAACATCGCGCAAGGCCGCGCCGCCGGGCTTATCGCTGGGCTAGCGGGCTGGCGGCGGGGCTGGTGCTGGCCGTACTCGGGTATGGCGCTACGGACTCTGTACCCAGCTGGTCCGACACTCATCACACCGGGGTCGGTCAGCGCCAGCAATGGCTGTTGAGCGATGGCACGCGTGTCACGTTGAACAGCGCCACGGCGTTGTCGGTCGACTTCACGGGCAATCAACGCAGCGTCACCTTGCGCAAGGGCGAAGCCCTGTTCGAGTTGGCCGATGACCCGTCGCGCCCCTTTATCGTCCAGGCCGGACAAGACCGGGTGGCGGCTAAAAACGGGGCCTTCAGCGTGCGCCGCGATGCAGTTCAGACCCGTGTACTGGTCGCCTCGGGCGCGGTGCAAGTGCAGCACCAGACGCAAACCCTGGAGCTGCAACCCAACCAGCAGGCACTGTATCAACCAGGCCAGGCTGTCGCCGAGCGCCAGCAGGTTGATGCCAATGCCCTCACCGCCTGGCACCGCGGCAAGCTGATCTTCAACCGTAAACCCTTGCAGGACGTACTCGCCGAACTGGAGCGCTATCAATACGGCCGTATCGTGCTGCCCGATGCAACACTCGGCGCCATGCAGATCAGCGGCGTATTCGACCTCAACGATCCACAGAACCTGCTGCATACCCTGGAACAGCGTTACGGCCTCAACATCACCTACCTGCCCTTTGTGGCGTGGGTGCACTGAAAATAATTTCGCACAGGCACTGCAAGATCCTGTCGGGCATATCGTCGTAGTAAGACCAGGAACGAATCCGTTCCCATTCGCGATATAAAAAACCTCGAACAAGGATCAAAAACGCAATGGTCGAGCACGTCAAGAAGCCGCGTGGCGCACACCTAAACGAACAGCGACTGCGCCAGGTATTCGTAGCCACAGCCTTGCTGGCCAGCCTGGGAGGCCCGCTGCAAGCCAGTGCCCAGACCACAACTGCGGCCACGCCCGGCACGTCCCAGCACACCCGCCAGGTCAGCGTGGACGTCAGGGCCCAGGACCTCGATCAGGCGCTCACCCAGTTTGCCGATCAAGCCGATTTGCACCTGCTGTTTACCTCAGCCGAAGTCGCCGGCTTGCACAGCCAGGCGCTGCGGGGGGAGATGAGTGTTGAACAGGCCCTGCAATCGCTACTCAAAGACAGCGGCCTGGACTGGCAATTCAGCGATGCCCGAACCGTCATCTTGCGCAAACCTCAAGCCCCTGCGCAGAGCCTGCAGCTCAAAGCCCTGGAAGTCAGCGTCGGCGCCCGTACCAGCACCGCCATCAGCGAAATCCCGGGCACCGTGTGGGTGGTCGACCAAGTGCAGTTGCAAGAGCAACTGGACACCGGCGTCACCCTCAAGGAAGCCATCGGCAAACTGGTGCCGGGGCTCGACCTGGCACCTGAAGGTCGCAGTAATTACGGCCAGAACATGCGCGGGCGCAACGTGCTGGTGATGATCGACGGCGTCAGCCAGAACAGCTCGCGAGGGCTGTCGCGCCAGTTCGACAGCATCTCGCCGTTCAACGTCGAACGGGTCGAAGTGTTGTCCGGCGCCAGCGCGCTGTACGGTGGTGGCGCCACAGGCGGGATTATCAATATCGTGACCAAAAAGGGCACGCCCGGCCCCGCGCAATTCGAAACAGAGCTGTCCGCCACCAGCGGTTTCAACAACAGCGACGACCTCTCCAGCCGCATTTCGCAATCGGTCAGCGGCGGCACTGATCGGGTCTATGGCCGTCTGGGGATTTCCGGCGAACAGAACGAAGCCTTTTACGATGGTAAAGGCGATCAGGTGTTTATCGACAACACCCAGACCGACCTGCAATACAACCGCACCCTGGACCTGATGGGCAGCCTGGCGATCAAGCTCGATGACGTGCAGGACCTGGACTTGCTGGCCCAGTACTACGATTCGGGGAACAACGGCAGCGTCGGGATTTACTTCCCCAACCTGCACGACAAAGCACCGTCCAATCTCGAAGACGCCGAAATCCGCAGCGGCTACGACACCGACCTGGAGCCGCGTTCCAAGCGCCTGCTGTTCAACGCCAACTATCACCACGCCGACCTGCTGGGCCAGGACTTCTACTTGCAGGGCTCGTACCGCAAGGAAGACAACAATTTCTATCCGTTCCCGTACTACAACGCCGGTAAACCGCAGGGTTCCAAGGGCGTGTACTTCGCCGCTTCGCAGCAAAACTTCGAAGTCACCAGCCTCAAGGCGCTGTTTGCCAAACAATGGGACAGCCTGAAGCTGACCTATGGCGTAGACCTCGACCGCGAGCGCTTCAATGCCGAACAAAGTGTGTTCGATTCGGCTATTTCTTCCGAAAGCGGCGGTCTGGACCTGGTCACCCAAAGCAAGTCCCCGCGCTACCCAAGTTACCGGGTTGATGGGCATTCGGCCTACGCCCAGCTTGACTGGAAACTTACCGATGCCCTGACCCTGTCTGGCGGCGCGCGGCGCCAGCAAATGGACGTCGATGTCGGTGTGTTCAAGGGCATTGCCGGTGGCAGCAACGACTACGCGGTCAACCTGTTCAACCTGGGCGCCATTTATGACTTCAAGAATGGCCATCAAACCTGGGTCAACTACAGCGAAGGCTTTGATTTGCCGGACCCGGCCAAGTACTACGGCAAGGCGGGGCTGAGCGTCAAAGACAACCCGTTGGCCGGGATCAAGAGCCGTCAGGTCGAAACCGGCTGGCGCTTTGCCGATGTGGATTGGGACGCGCAGGCGGCGATCTATTACATCTGGTCTGACAAGGTCATCACCACGGACGCTGCCACGCTGACGATTGATGTAATCGACAAGAAGAGCCGTGATTTTGGCTTTGAAGGCGCGCTGACCCGTCACTTCAATAACGGTTGGGACGCAGGCGGCACCTTGCATCTGGTGCGTTCAGAGGAAGAGGACGCGCAAGGCGACTGGATGAAGCGTGACGCTCGTTATGCTTCATTGTCCAAGTCCACTGCGTTTGTTGGCTGGCACGGTGACGGGCGCAATGTGCGCTTGCAGGGTAACCATGCCTTTACGCTTAAAGACGATTCCGACCACAAGATCAGCGGTTACACCACGTTCGACTTGATGGGCAGCCAGGAGACTGAATTCGGCACGTTCAGCGCCGGTATCCAGAACCTGCTGGACAAGGAGTACAGCACCGTCTGGGGCCAGCGTGCGGCGCTGTTCTACTCGCCGACCTACGGCCCGGAGTATCTGTATGACTATCAGGGCCGTGGCCGCACATACACCATGACCTGGTCATTGGCGTACTGAGGACTGTGGGAGCGGGCTTGCTCGCGATTGGAGCCATGCGATTTACCTGAAAAACCGCAGCGCCTGCATCGCGAGCAAGCCCGCTCCCACATGGCCCATTACTGGCTGGCCACACCACCAAAACGGGTGGTCATTGCCGTGATGAAGTCTTCAAGGCTCATTTTCTGACCATTGAGATCCACCTGGCCGTCAGCGTAATTGAGCGAAGCCAGAATGTTGTTGCCCTCCACTTTGGCCAGCCCGGTTTGCACCGCCATCACGCCTGCCATCTCGCTGTTCATGCTGGCCATCTTGGCGATGGCTTGTGGATCGGTCTGGCCAACCAGCTGTGCCTGTACCGCTGACAAATCAGTAATCATCGGTTTGGACAGCAACAGTTTGGCATCCAGTGCGGTCAGCATCTGCTTGGTGACTTCAACTGGCGGCAACTCAAATGAAGTCGGCTTGGCCAACCCCATGGCAATGTTGAGCTGGCTTTCACCATTGGCGGTCTTGATCGTGAACTTCTCCAGCGCCAATTGCGGTTTGGCGGCCAGAATTTTTTCAACCTGAACCTGCATCTGCACTTGCTCGGCCGGGGTCAGCGGTGTTTGCGGCAAAGTCCCGTCAGCCTGAGGCTGAAACTTGCTCTGGTAGATCTGCAACAGCGCCTGCATGGCCGGGATATCCAGGCTGCTGGCAGTCAGCACCATTTGCGCACTGCCCACTGGCTTGCCGTCCAGAGTGACATCACCGACGTTATAGGCCAGACGCCCGGACATCAGGTTGCCATTGGCGGAAGCAGAATCCGCGTACTCGAAGTTCTTGAGTTTGATAACCGATTGCTTGACGCCATAAGTCAGCTGACCTTCGCTCAGCGCCATCACATTCTGCCCGAGATAGAAGCCAAAGTCGGTTTTCTTCAGGTCACTGGCCAGGGTCAGGCCGTTGAGCTCGACCGTTACCGGCGGGTTCTCAATCGTGATTGCATTGAGCTTGAGGTGGTCCATGTAGCCTTTGGCCTTGAGGTTCTGGCCGTCGGCATCGGTCTGGGCTTGCATGGTCATGCCCGAGAAGCTGAAGGTGGAGTGCTCGTCCAGCTGGGTCTCCAGGGCCGTCAGCTCCATATGGCCGTCAATCGAGCGGTCGTAACCCAGGGTAACCTGGCCTTTGAGCGGAGCCTGGTCCTTGGTTGCGGCAAACCATTTTTCGGTAAATGGGGTTTTTTCCAGCGAGTAATTGCTGACCGCCATCACTGGCATCCACTTGAACGTCTTGATACGCGACCACGGCAACGGACCATGTTCGATATTATCGACAAACAGCAACTCCACCGGCTTTGCATCCGGGCCCGCTTTGTCGTCCTGGATTTGCAGGCGATAGTGCGCGGTACTGCTGTAGAGGTTGCGTTCAATGGAAACCAATTCAATGGTGCCGTGAGTGGTCGTGCCTTGCAGTTGCTTGGCCAGCTCCTGGTTGGTCTGTTCGATCGAGGTCTGCAACACACCCTCGATTTTGCTGCCGGTGTACCACGCGCCAGCGGTGTTCAGCGCCCCAGCGACAACAACGATCCCTACCAGTACACCTAATGGTTTATTCATCAATTGACCCGTTCAATGTCCGTTGTGTTGAAAGTAAATCGGTCTTTGCCTGGCCCTTCATGGGCCGAAAAGTACAGGCAGGTTAACACCGCTAGCAGAACTGACGCTGCTCTTGAGTGACGCCACCCTCATACCGGCTGGGCGTAACGCTGGTCGATTTCGTCGAGCTGATGGTCGAAACTCTTGAGGCTGGCACTCCAGGTGTACACCAGGACTTCCAGGTCATGATCAATGCAGGTTTCTCCTACAGAATTAAAAGAAACGTCCGAGTAATCTAGCTGATAACGCTCACGAGCCATCGCTGCCGCGACATCCGAGAGCTCACGCGCAGTGTCGAGCCATTGGCGATCTTCGGAAGGCAGCGCCTTGTCGAGTTTCAGGCATTGGGTTTTGAGGGCCTCGAGGCTTTTTTCCAGCGGGGTGCCGGTCAATTCGCCCATGAACTCCTGGAAGGTACGCCCCGGTTGCCAATAGCTGCCCCAGAAATAGCGGTCAAATACCGTCTCGACCCGACGCAGGGCAACTTTGGTGTCCCAGATCAGAACACGGGTCTGGCCCTGGGTGATCTGGCGTTTTTTGATTTGCCGGGTTTGCACAGAGGCACAGGCCACTACCACTATGGCCAATACGGCAATCAGAGCACTGACGCTGTCGAGGAAGATCATCGCCTTGTCGATCTGGTGCGCCAACATGATGCCGTAGAAGTAGGTCGCCGAAAGCAACACCACAGCTGCCACTGCGCACCAGAACCCGGGAGCATAAGGGTTTTTCATTATTAGTATCCCCATCAGGCATGGTCTGCACGATGAGGAGGGCTACAAACCCGCTAACGCCCTGAACCATCGTTCCGATACCGATAATTCAGAGCATAGCAACGCTGTCAGGGTTTGGCGTTTGCCGCAGCTTGCGTTCGTCCACTTTCCCAGCCACCACCCAGGGCCAGAAACAGATCGATCTGGCTCATGGCAACCTGGGTGTTGGCCGCCGACAATTGCGCGCGCATGTCAGTGTAGGTGCGGGTTGCCTGCAGATCGGCCAGGAATGACTCGCGCCCCGCCTGGAAGAACTGATGGGTCTGGTCGGCCGCCGTCTTGGCCGACAACTCGGCCTCTGCCAGGGCATCACGGCGCTGCAGCAACGCGGTGTATTGCACCAGGCTGGTCTGGGTTTCGCGGATGGCATTGAGCACCACACCGTCAAACTTGGCCAACGCGCCTTGAGTCACGGCCTCGGCTTCACGGATCCGCGCTCGCGAACCATTGGTCGGAATGGTCCAGCTCAGCATCGGACCAAAACCCCAGCGGTTGGTGGGTGCCGTGCCCAGGTTGTCGATAATCCCCACCGTGCCAATGCTGGCACCGATGCTGATGTCCGGGTACAGAGAGCCTGTGGCCACGCCGATTTCGGCGGTGGCGGCGGCCAGATGGCGTTCGGCCTGACGCACGTCCGGGCGGCGTTTAAGCAGCGCCGCACCGTCACCCACAGGCAACAGTTGGGCGATGTGCGGCAGCTCGGCGCAGGTGGCAACACCGGCAGGCAGTTGATCCAGCGGCCTGGCCAGCAACATCGACAAACGGAACAGGCCGGCCTGGCGCAATGCCTCGTAACGGGGCAATTCCGCCCGCAACGATTTGAACTGGGTTTCAGAGCGGGTGACCTGGGTTTCATCACCGCGCCCCGCATCACGCAGGCGCTGGGTCAGGTTGGTGCTTTGCGCTTGAAGCTTGAGGGACTCTTCAGCGATGTGGTGTTCTTCATTGGCTGCGCAGACCTGGGTGTACGCCCGCACCACATCCGCCACCAGGGTGATGCGCGCGGTGTCTGCGGCGGCCTGAGTCGCGTCGGCGTTGGCCTGCGCAGCTTCGATCCCGCGCTGCAAGGTGCCCCACAAATCGAATTGATACGAGGTGCTGATACCCAGATCGCCGACGTTGGCCACGGGTACCTTATCGGCCAGCAGGAAGGCTTCACCGGACTCTTGCAGGCGCTGGGCGCCCGCCTTTACCGAGCCACTCCAGCCACCGGCTGACTGCGCCTGCTCAACCTGAGCCCGCGCCCGCGACAGGTTCGCCGCGGCGACCCGCAAATCAGTGTTGGAGGCCAGCGCCTGGCGCACCAGCTCATTGAGCTTGGGGTCCTCATAGAGCCTCCACCAGTCATTCGGAACCGGGGCGGAGACCACGTTGGCGCCCTCGCCCGCCAGTTGGCCCTGCAAGTCCGGGCGCTGCATGGCCGCGTCTTTGGGCAACTGGTAATCAGGGCCGAGCAGCTGGCAACCGGACAGCAGCAGACCCAGCCCTACGGCTGCCAGGCGAACGGCTTTCATTGCGCGCGCTCCGGGGCAGGCTGGGTTTTGGCCGAGTCTTCGATGATGGACACGGTCGCGGTGCGCCCGGCGATCATGCGAAAGTCTTCAGGCACGTCGTCGAACACGATACGCACCGGAATCCGTTGCGCCAGCCGCACCCAGCTGAACGCCGGGTTGACGTTGGGCAGCAGGTTCTGGCCGCTGGTGCGGTCACGGTCTTCGATGCCCGCCACGATGCTTTCAACATGCCCGCGCAAGCGGGCGTTGTCGCCAATGACGCGGATATCGACACTCTGGCCGACATGAATACCGTCCAGCTTGGTTTCTTCAAAATAGCCATCGATATGGAACGAGCTGCTGTCGACGATCGACAAGACCGGCCGCCCCGCTGTGACGAACTCATTGACCCGTGGAGCCCGGTCGTTGACGTAACCATCGACGGGGCTGCGCACCACCGTACGATCCAGATTGAGCTGGGCGCTGTCCACAGCCACTTGAGCCTCAATCAGTGCGGCCTGGGCGCGCATCTCGCGGGACTGGCTTTCTTCGAGCTGTTCGCGGGCAACCAGGTTGCCCAGGCCCTTGTTCCGGCGACTTTCTCGCTGGGCCTGGGCCAGGGTCTCCTTGCGGTCGGCCACGGTGGCCTCAGCCTGACGCAGCGCCAGCTTGAAGCGCTCCTGGTCAATCACGAACAGCACCTGATCACGGCTGACGGGCTGGTTGTCACGCACATCCACCTGCTTGATCAGGCCCGACACGTCGGGGGCGATTTGCACGATGTCAGCGCGGATGTGGGCGTCACGTGTCCAGGGAGCAAACATGTAGTACATGGTCATGCGCCAGACCACGACGCAGGCAAACGTCACCACCAATAAGGTGAGAACGACACGGCCCAAGGTCAGTAAAGGTTTTTTCATGTCATCAGATATCGACTGAACGAATCCACAACGCCGAGTAACAGAGCGTAGAGACCGACGTTGAACAAAGCCCGGTGCCAGACCAGACGGTAAAAGTGCACACGGGTAAGTAACCCGTGAACCACCAGAAACAACAAGTAGGTGATGCCCATCAATACCAGGAGCGTGGGCAGGAAGACCCCGCTGATATCTACGTCACCGATCATAGCGGCGCTCCATCAATGTGGCCCTGGGGATGTGGCAGTTCGTCGTTGTCGACAATGAATTCGACGCCGGGCAGCAACGCCAGCCGCAGGCCGCTGAGGGCGTGCAGCAGATGCACCCGGGCCTCGCCTTCGGCTTGCAGGTCATTGGCGTTGAGGGCACGACGCGTGCGGTCCATGGTCATTTGCAGGCCCATTGGCATTGGCAGGCGCTCACCCGCCTTGAGACAGGCACAAAAGTAGTCGCCCACATCACTGACCACCTGGCGCAGTAACAGTTGCGGCCCGCCGGTGACCCTGGGCGCATAGGCCAGCAGATCGAGCAGGTTGAGCGCCACCCGCAAGTCACGCAGTGCACTACCCGTGTCCTGTCCGGTCAAGGCCAGGCGCGGCAAGTGCTGCATCAGGCGGTCGAGCATTTGCGCGCCCATTTGCCGGTGCTCGGCCAGGGTGGCGGGCTGGGTCAGGCTGACGATGTCACGCCAGCTGAAGCGGGTCAGCCGCTTGGCTGCCAGCTCGGCACCGAACGGGCGCGCAATCAGGGTCCAGACGAAGGCAAACAGCAGGCCGACAGGGCCGGCCAGGTTGGCGTTCATAAACACCATGAAGTCAGCATCGTAGGCGCCCTGAATGCTGATAAACGAGGCGGTATTGACGATAGTCAGCAGGGTACCCAGATAAAATCGCGGCTGTACGGTCAGGGTGCCGACGCAAATAAAAGGCACGGCAAACGCCAGCACCAGCATCGGAAAGTCATGCAGGTTGGGCAGGATCACAAACAGGTAAAGGCTGGCGAACAGCACCGACAGCGAGGTCCAGAAAAAGAACCGGTAGATCTGCGGCGCCGGGTCATCCATTGCGGCAAAGAAACTGCAGGCCACGGCGGCCAGAATCACGGCACTGGCGCCATCAGTCCACCCGAGCAGAATCCACAGCACCGAGGCGACGACAATCGCGGTGACGGTAGAGAACGCTGAATAAAGCATCAGCCCGCGATCCAGGAACGGCGTCAGACGACCCAGGCGCCAATGTCGGTAGACCGCACGCCAGACATCCTGGTTACCGGTCGAGATGGCCTCTTGCAGGCTGCGGCAGTCTTGCCACAGGTCGATCCACTCACCCAACCGGTACAGCACGTTGGAGAACACCAGTTGGCGGCGGTCATCCAGTGCCGCAGCGCTGGGCTGCAACGCCTCGAGTTCATGACGCAATGCTTGCCACTGCTGGATCGAGGCGCCCTCACGGGTGCGC
>Ga0256410_1000374_pt1 | contig 47250 bp, 65 predicted proteins | sample PhyWR1_FD_185983 | JGI IMG/M metagenome (GOLD analysis project Ga0256410, IMG submission 185983) | Leaf surface microbial communities from wheat plants in UC Gill Tract Community Farm, Albany, California, United States - DLSL W.R1 | ecosystem: Host-associated > Plants > Phyllosphere >... | reverse complement strand
TGCTGCTTCAAGACGGTATTCAGGGCTAAAAGTTCTTCTGGTACGTCCGGTCATAAGGTCACCTTTGTTGTGCTGAGGTGATGATATCACCTCTTATCGGGTGGCCAAATTCAGTATGCCACTACAGATTGACTGTTTTGGAGTGCGGCTAAATAATGGAATTGTAACTACTTTTCGTGGTTCAATATTGGATTGATATCCAACAAGGAGCAGCGATGTCCAGCATCAGCATTAAGTTCATTGACGAACCAAGAGTAAAAAGCAACATCGAGAAAGTCGATATCATAGAGTCACTTAAAGAAAAAATCCCTAATCACATCAGTTTCTTCCATCATTCCACAAGACCTGGTTACGCTCCTGATGAAGTAAGCTTCCATGAAATATTTATCACCAGAAGTAAAGATGATGACGAGATGAAGGGATTATTTAGTCTTGTCATAAAAGACCTAAAGGATAATGAAGAACTTGCCCGACGTGGTGTAACGATTATAGATTCCTCTGGTCACAATCTTCCTCTCGCAGATGACATCGTCACCATAAGCTTTATTAAAGCCGTCCGACTGTGAGAAATTTGATTCAGGTGACAAGTATTTAAATAAAAAAAGCTGCCGGGCAACTTAAGTGTCACTAACGGCAGCTTATTCAATAATTATGGCTAAATGGCTAATGCTTTGTCAAGCCACTTATCACCAACATGTGAGACTTTAGCAACACGTTTGCGGCTGATGAAAGCACTTTGTAGTGGTTGGTAGATCATGAATAGGCTAGCACCTAATATCTGGTCAATCTCATTCCTGCATGTCCCCATTGACGGTTTTCGCCACCCTTCCCCCAATCTACCCATCATTTTGCGGGGCTTTGCAGTCTTGTGATAGTACGATGCAATGGCTCGCTTAGATGACCCGTGAGCATAGTAACTAAGCAGAATGCCCATGGCATTTGCATCAATGCGGAGGACGGAGTCTACGACCTGAGAAATCATTAATCCGTCATCGTCATTGCACATCGGCCTACTCTGTCCAGACTGTGGTTCAACTGTTGCCATGTACTGCGCTATAACGTTGCTCATGCGCTTTTCGAGCCTTCCGCTATAAACCCATGCTCCCCACAGTTCCAGCCAGCCATTTAACCAATCATGCTGTTCTTTGGTGAGATTTAACTCTTTGACGATCATGCGGCCTCCAGTTGTTTCTTGAGCGCTCGTGTTTTGGCTCTATACGACGCTCTGAGCGTGTCGAGTTCTTCTCGGGTGTATCGGTGAGGGGTGTTGTTGTTTTCAAGCGCAAGGACGCGCTCATGGCCGATTTTTATTACTAGTGCCGCTCGGTAGGGAACTGCGTTACTTGATAGCTCGGCGTTGCACCGATGACACTGTTTGTGGATGTTGTCTTCGTCATAGCGAAGATGAGATGCCGCGCCTCTTGACCTGTAATGCCCTGCTTCCCACTGTACTGTTTCCCATGTGCCACAACTGATGCACGGCAAGTCCCTATCACGCTCTCGGATATAGTCGTTAACCACACGCTGCGTCATGTCCTCCCAATGCTTGAGGGGCTTTAACGCTGCCTTGCACTTGTTCCATTCACGGCGTGATTCAGCCTCAGCTTGCTTCTGCTGATTATCTTTCTGCCATTTTTGGTATTGGTAAGCACAGATTGGTGAGCAAACGAATTGAAGGGGTCGAGCTGGTGTGAATTTGCTTTTGCAGGTAGGATTTTTACAGGTCTTCGGCTTAGGCAATTTGCCTTTCGCCATATATGCCTCCTATTTCATAATTAAAAGGATTTTTATCATGGCTAAATATTTTCAAATTCAAGAATTTATCAAAAAAAAGTATGGAGGGAGTGTTGAGTCTTGCCATATCGCTCACGTCAAGGATATTCATGGAATAGTAGGCAATCCGGCCCCAAACCGAATCTCTCTTGATGCTCGCGCCAAAAAATGCCCTAAAGCAAAGATTCCTTGGATTGAGGACGCTTTGAGGCACTTCGGCATGCTAACCAAGGGTTAGCAACTGTGGCAATCCCATCATTTCCCATTACCTCATCTGCTTCGCGGTCTATCTCTGCTTTGCACCGATCACAGATGTAGGTTTCTGTGTCTTGTAGCTCATTGGGGCAGTTGCAGCATTTCATTCAATTAGTTACCTCCAGATGTAAAAAAACCCCGCGATTGCGAGGCTGGGTGTGTTGTTCTATCTGTTGGCTTCCGCCACTATGACATAGTAATTTATTGGCAGACCTTTATTACTGCTTTTTGCTGGGCGACTATATCAGTGAAATCAGTAACTCTTGGAACAGAATAATAATCTATTGTAGTTATTCCATTTACTTCTTCAACATCTATAGCTTCAGATCCTGCGAGCATAAAGGTATACTTTCCTTGGTATGAGTGGATGCTCCCCCCTGCATTCATCTTGTTCCAGTGTTGATTTTGATACTGTACACACTCAGCAAACTCTTGCGGTTTTTTCGTCGTTGTATACGTTCCTATGTGATCTGAGTTTTTTTTATAGTCGTATATATTTACACAACCTACCAAAGGGAGAGATATCAGCAGTACAGTAAAAGTTCTAAACATTTCAAGTATATCCCATAGAATGCAATTATCCTTTTATCATATCAGGTGACTAAAATAAGACAATGCGAACGATGGAACTAGAGGGCAAATTCCGCGCGAATGAAGTCTACGTAATTTTTTTCTCGTTCGGCGTTTGCCAGCGATCCTTGTGCTCTGCCGGGGTGTTGCTCGCGTACTCTGGTTTCATCAAGCCACCTGTTGATGTTTGTTTTGCTCACCCCAGCGTTGCGCCCACTCGATGCGCTGCCGGGACTCTTCGCTGAACTTGACGCCCTGTTCAGTGCCGAACCAATAGATCGCCTCGATAACGTCAACCATCTGCCCTACCCGCATCTTGCTAGTGCGCTGACCAAACATCACAACGCCGCCACCGATGCCCGGCGCGGTGCGCTGTTCTTGTTTTTGGGTCTTGGCAACCAGCGCAGTGATCATGTCCTTCCAGTCTTCCTCGTCGTACTTCTCGCCATACCAAACGACCTGCACAGCCAAATCATGCAGCAGTGGCCACATTTTTTTGTTCTGTGAAAGTGTTCGCTTTGGTGGGGATACTTCGATTTCGATTGGCTTAGACTGGTCTAGCGGGAGATTGTCGATGTAGGCTTTCAGGTTCTGGCGTATCTGTGGGGTTCTCAAGTAGAACACCTGTTTATTCATGTATTCCTCCGTTTCTTGAACGAAGCATTCTGTCTTGCTCGATTAACTTGCCTATCATAGCGAGTACAAATGCTATTTTTTGATCACCTCCTGATGTTGCATATCGCTGCATGAGTGTAAACTCAGGTCTGTCTGCAGACTGTAAGGTCTTTTGAATTTCATTGGATAAAAAGGATGTATTCATGGGTACGGTTACATTAGATTCTTCATGCCCTCATTGCCTGAGAGAGAAAGCCACACTAGTGGCTATTGCCGAACAAAAGCAAAGTTCAAATTACCGCTGCGCTGTCGTATTCATCTGTAAAAGTTGCGAGGAATTGACGACTGTAATACTTGACGTCATGGGGTCACACAGCCCTATATCAAACTCAAAATTAACAAATAAAAACATAGTGATATATAAAGATCCTATCCTATCTTTACAAGCTGGTTACTCTTTCATCAAAATGTATCCAGCCGAGGTATCACATAACGCACCCGACCACTCTCCTGACAGGTGTTCTAAGTTTTTTATAGAGGCCCGAGAAAACCTTCAGCGTGGAAATTACGAAACATCAGTAATGCTCTGCCGTAAGGTCCTAGATATTGCTACTCGTGAAATACTCGGAGAAGACTCAAAGAAAGAACAATTGTCTCAGCGCATCTCAATGCTTCATGGAAAGGGGAAAATTACTGAACAGATGAAGGACTGGGCCCACATTGTCCGCATTGACTCTAACGGAGCCGTTCACTCTGATGAAGAGTTCACTCAAGAAGAGGCAGAAGAAATGATCGGCTTCACAGAAGTATTCTTGATTTACTCCTTTACCCTCCCAGCAATGGTTTCAGCAAAGCAAAACGCCAAAGCTGAATAGTTTTTCAGGCCGGCAATGCTGGCCTGTATCTCTGTTTGCTTACCCTGTTATGCCATGATCGGTCTGAACCGGCGTAGCGGTTGATGACCTCATAGTCATCAGATTCGATTTTCATGATTTCACCTTGCGCCGGTAGCTCGGCCAGTCGAAGTTGATCCACATGCCGCCGTCCATTGTCATCCTGTCCATGATCCGGGCGGTGAGTAACTCGGTCAGGGCCGGGGCGTCTAGGTTGGTCAGCATGCCTACTGGCTTCTTGCCGGATAAGCGCCGATCCACAATCTGGAACAACACAACGCCCTCGTTGGTGTTGCCGCGTTGCACACCGATGTCGTCTAGAATCAGCAGGTCTACTTTGCACAGGTCTTCCATCAGCTTAGCTTCGCTGGTCTTAGCCCCATCCTGGTAGGTTTCACGAAAGCGCATCATCAGGTCAGGAATGGTCACAACCAGAACTGACTTGCCAGCCGTCAGCAGAGTGTTACCGATTGCTGCCGCCAGATGGTTTTTCCCAGTTCCACAGCCACCGCTGAAGATAAACCCACCGAACCCACTGCCGAACCGTTCAGCGTAAGCCTTGGATTTCTCCAGAGCGTGGCGCTGACCAGCCAACTCCGCGTTGTAGTTCTGGAAGGTGCAGGATTGGTGAAGCTCTTGGATGCCTGAGCGGCCAAGTACGTTTTGCAGGCGGGTGACGCGGTTTTGTTCGATGATGCGCTCGGAGTCGATCCGGCCCTGCTCGCGTTGCCAAGCCATCAGCTCGTCAGCGGTCATGAACTTCGGCTGCGTACCAGGAGGCATAGCGGCCTGAAGGCGTCGCATTAAATCGGCTACGTTCATCCTGTGAATCCTTCTGGTACGTAGGACATTGGCTTGCTCGGCTTAGCAACTGAATTCCGTGCTCGCCCTGGAAACTTCGGTTTAAACAGTCCTTGGTAGCTACTCGCGATGCTGGTGTTGATTATCTCGACAGGGTCATGGCCCGCATCCAGGCACTCTTTCAGCACCTTGAACGCCTTGGTCACAGTCAGCATGGTGTTTATCGGCTTCTGGGACTCTGAGCGATACTGGCACCATTCCAACCAGGCGACAGGGTCTAGCCAGCTTGGCAACTCAACCGATGACGGATCGAACTTTTTCGATTCCCCCTTGGGGGATTTAGGGGGTTTAAGATCTTTATGTTTCTTTGTCTTTGGAAGAATGTCTTTGGTGTTCCCTGTTTCCGGGGATACCTTTCCCTGTTCTTGGGGATGGTTATCCCTGATTTCGGGGATGGTTTGAGGCTCTTTTTTGCTATCCCCGTTTTCAGGGATGGTAATTTCAATCCGGTAGCAATTTTCCTCAGTGATTGGTGAGAAGGAAATGACGCAGGATTTGCACTTCGGTTTCCCGTATGCCCACCTGTGAAGCTCTGTATTGATTCCTATGTAGCGTGTCTGCCCTATGCGCCTCAGAAGGATGATGCGCCTCATAGCAAGCGTTAGAACAGCCTCAGATACATGCTTGACGGCAAGCCCTGTCTTGTCAGCAATGAGACTGTTAGTTATCCGATCTTCTTTCTTCGACCATCCGTAAGTCAGGCGGATAACAGCATTCAGAACGCGAAACTCCCGCCCTGAAAGCTCAACCTTGCATACTGCATCCTGAATCTGATTTGCCAGTCGCAGATAGCCATTTTCAAGATCGGCCACTTGGCCTCCTGGCTTATCTTGGATGGTTGATTTGTTTTGGAAGTCAACTCTACGGACTACGTTCACGTGACCCCCTTACTGGTTGTTGATCCAGTGCTTTGCATGTATAATTTCCTCGTTAGAAACTTATTGATATTTGTTGTTCAGAGCCTACGGTTGCCGCCGTGGGCTTTTTCTTTGGTGTCAGCAACACCGCCACCTGCTTAGCCAGCCTCGCAAGGTCATCGTCAACGACGCCCCACTCCAGCACCGCCAGCAACATGCTCATGCGCGGTATCAACGACTCTTTCCACCTGGTTACCTGTGACGGAGCCACCCCAACCGCATCAGCGATAGAGCTAACCCCTTTCACAGCAATCTTGTTCAGTAGCGCACTCTCAATCTGACGAGCGGCTTTGCGTGTCTTTGCAATTTCCATTTCGTACAATTTCCCTATCAAAAGTAATGATGTAGATGTGATCAGCCCGTGGGGGTGACCACGTGACCACTAGTGATTAGTTTTGGTGATGTGCACTTTTCAGTGCTCGATTGAGCTGGTGTTGCTATGCGGCTTTTACTTCCGTCATGTATCTTTGCGGGTAGAGAATCTGCATTTCACTGATTTTCCCACCAAAAAACTGTGAGAGTCTTTCAGCCGTTTTCAGAGATGTGAGTTGCTTGCCTCGCTCGATTCTGCTCAGGTTTCCAACATCGATCTCTGTTGCCAAAGCCAGGTCAGCCAACGTCAAACCAGTCTCTACACGCATTTTTCGTAATGGTGTATCCATATGCACCTCCATTTAATGCGCCATACGCATATTACACCACGCATTTAATTTGCGCAAGGCGCTTTGCGAGTGACGCAAAAAGGTTATTAAATTGAGCCATGGAAATAGGTAAGCGCATCAGACAACTTCGCAAAGCGAAGAAAATGACAATCCTTGAATTGGCCACGTCGGCAGGAAGTGACGTGGGGAATATCTCTAGGCTGGAAACGGGAAAACAAGGATTCTCAGAGACTACTATAAAGAAAATAGCTAGTGCCTTGGGGGTTAAGGTTTCCGACCTATTCACAGAAGAAGAAATAACAGTGCCTCTAACCACTGAGCAGGTTGAAAAGCCATTTACCATTGACGTTCTGGATGCAGAGGCAAGCGCAGGTGGCGGCCGGGTTTCAACAACTGAGGTCGCTGAGACAATTACTAGCATTGTTTACGATACAGCTCGGGCGCTGGAGATTTTTGGCCATCGCCCAGCAGAGACCATAAAGGTGATCACCGTTACCGGAGACAGCATGTCCGGAACGATCGAAACTGGTGATTACATCTTCATTGATGTTTCTAAAGATTATTTTGATGGTGATGGGATTTACGTGTTTTCGTTCAAAGACGCAGTAATGGTCAAACGGTTACAGTTCACTGCAGATGGCTTACTGGTTCGCTCCGATAACAAAACCTACACGGACTGGCTGATCACAGAGAAAAATGAGCAGCACCTTAAAGTGATAGGGCGGGTTATCTACAGTCACGGCATCAGCCGATACGTGTAGTCCAACAGTCGAAATGATGACAGGACTGAAGAAGGCCGCAGAGATGCGGCCTTTTTATTTAACTGGATATTCATACAGATTTTTATTCTGCAATTTGACATATTTTTAGCGAGCAGTCATGACCGCCTTTTAACCAAAAAAGAATCTTAATCTGTATGGCACTTTCGGAGTCTTTCTAGTCTTGACTTATTCCCTTAAGCGATCAAAAATCTGATCGTACACAATAACTTACGGGAAGAAATATCATGAACAACGGAAAATTCAGCGTTAAGAAGTTCCAGGAATTCCTGGAAATGCTGACTACTCTTGACGTTGTCAATGAGAATACCGCAAGAAACCTCAAGAACTCTACGGCTCGACTGCTGACCGTTCTCAAAGATGACGAAATGGATGACATTACCAAAGTCGATGTAGATGAACTTGCTAAGCGGTACATGGAAACATCAGAGCCAAAGCCATCGGAGAGCAGCATTACTGCCTACAGAAGTCGTACAGAGAGCGCTATCAAGAAGTTTATAGCCTTTGAAGAAGAGGGTAAGATTCTTTACAAACCTTTGGCAAAAAATGAAGAGGTAGAAGTGAATCGCGAAGACACAATCATATTAGGTGATCAGGAGCCCGAGGTACTGAAAGCAGCATCGAACATTAGCACCTTCTCTCTTCCGGTGATAATTCGCCCCGAGCAAGGTATCTCTGTCACGATCAGCGGTATACCTACAGATCTCACAAACAACGAGGCCGAACTTATAGCTTCAATATTGAAGGTCTATGTTCGGCCTCATTAGTAATTTGAGCTAATTCCCCCTGCAAGGGGAAGGGCTCTGATTGGGGATGGACACCCGCAACCACACTTCAATGACATAAGTAAGGTAGCGGATCCTCATTTTTTTATCAAGCCTTGGAAGCGTGTCCCTGCTTTGGCGAGGTAATTTATATGGCTACTACTATCTGCCACAAATGTGGCAACAGCTGTGAAGTGATTTTCCGCCCATGGATCATAGACCAAAACGGAAAGAAGCGTTTCCCTAAGAAGTCTCGCGTATTCCCCATCCCTGTCTGCGGGTGTGATGAAATCTAAAGGAACCTAACCCGGCTCAGGCCGGGTTTTTTGGGGCTATCGCAGTGTATCCAATGCGAACTCCACCGCCAGATCAACCTCAGCACCATCTGACAGCATCAATATCATCTCAATGATCGACTCGTTCGTGATTGCCCTATCCTCTGCGCAAATCTGAACCACCGCCTCACCGATCACCAGGCACATAGCCTCGTGCGCCTTTTCCATGTCCATAGCAGCCTCCAAGTTGATTGTGTTTTAAACATCACAACAATAACACAAAAATAAATAACCTTAAAAATCAATGAATAGTTATTAATTTAGTTGTTTGTGTAAATTTGCGTTTGACGCATTTGCGTGTAACGCATATATTAATTCCACAGAAGGACAACGGCAAGACATCACCAGGGCGGTGATTCAATCGAGCACTGAAAAGTGCAAATAACTAACAGAGACAGCTTCGGACTGCTTGCCAGTACCAAAGCTATTTCAGGAGGTAATGATGATTAAGTTGCAGAACATTAAAGATAACGCTCGCAGCCGCCGCGATGCACAGAGAAAAGCAAAGCAGCAGGCCTGGGCTAGTTCTAATCCATTGCGGGTTGGCCGGACATACCAGGTAGTAGCCCAAAGAGTAACGATGGTTAAGCAGGCTGGCTACTCACCTGCCCCACTCAAGTTCCTGGTTGCAGATGCCTTCTGGCTGGCAAAAGAATACAAGATGCAAATTCTCCGTGCCTCATACCTTTATCAGAACGAGTTCAAGCGCGAACCAGTGATTGAGGGGCCAGCATGCCTACCCCAAGTAGCTCTGTATGCAGCAGGGCATCGTAAGACAACTAACGTAACTGCGAGATGATGGGCACGAAGTCGCCAGAAAGTTAGAGGAAAAAGTATTTCCGTGATTTAAACTGCAGAAAAACAAAATCTCGGGGTTCCAATGACTGCAGCAGTAGTTCCATTAATATCATTTGATTGGGTTGATCTTGCATTGAAGCTTGGCGGCGGGGTTGTAGCAGCAGTTGTTGCGGCTGTTCTGACAGCAAGATTTACGGTAAACAGATTTTATAGAGAGAAGTGGTGGGAAAAGCGACTAACCTCATTCACAGAGGTGATTGACCTCGCTTATAAGATAAAAATGTCAAACCAATACTTCACTGAAGTTGAGTACCTTATCATAGATCAGAAAAGCCCTGACTTTACCAGGCATCCCAAAGACATTGAAGATGCACTTATTGCTGAATACTGGGCTGCTCTGCAAGAGATAGAAAGGATTTCGCAACTATCAGAGTTCACTCTGACATCTAAAGCATCGACCATATTGAACAAATTCATTAGTCAAAGAAAGTCGCTAAATGATGATATAAATAACGACGCAATTTCTGTTATCGATGCAACAGAAATGGATTTGAAATTTTCAGTAGAGCTGCTTGACGCACTTGTATCAGAAGCCAAAAGGGAATTAAAAATCCCACATTAAACTATCGAGTTATCCCACCCTAAAAAGGTCGCTATGTGCGGCCTTTTTTTATCCACAAAATCAAGGAACAAGCCATGCAATATGCCGTTGCAGGGTGGCCTATTGCTGGCTACCAGGAATCACTACTCGACATCATCACGCGCCGGATGCGGGCCGCTTGGCGTCGCTTTATCGACATCCTCAACCAAAAAGGCGACCCGCTATGAACGTATCTCGCGCACTACAGCTCATGGCGCAACTCGCTATTGAGCGCAAGGACGACAACCTATTCCAAGTTTCTCGATACCTATTTTATCGGGGGTTGAAATGAGTCTCGGAACAACAATTGAAGAAAGCAAAGCTAACCGCCGCAATCATGTTCTGGATGCCATGTACTATCGCCGAAAAAAGCTGAGAAATGCCAAGCGCGTGTCGCTATCGCTGGCGAATGTTGAGCGTCTAAATCAACGTTATTTCCTGGGCGATCCGCCCTTCTAATGAGGTAGTTATGAAATTTGAAAAAGCCATGAGAAAGAAAGCTAAGCTACGGCTGGCACTTACCGGGCCGAGCGGTTCAGGCAAAACATACAGCGCCCTTCTGATTGCTAAGGGGATCGGCGGCAAGATAGCCGTTGTTGATACCGAAAAGGGTAGCGCCTCGCTCTATTCTGACATCGCAGAGTTTGACGTTTTGGAGCTGGAGCCGCCCTTCTCACCTGAACGCTTCATTGAAGCAATCCAGGCAGCCGAGCAAGCCGGTTATGACACGCTGGTGATTGATAGCATTACCCACGAATGGGGTGGTGTAGGTGGCTGCCTAGAGCTTGTAGACACCATCGCCAAAAATAAATATCGCGGCAACTCCTGGTCAGCGTGGAGCGACATCAACCCGCGTCACCGCCTGTTCCTTGATTCCATTCTCCGATCGCCGATGCATATCATCGCAACGATGCGAAGCAAGACCGAAACAGCGCAAGTTGAAGAGAACGGACGCAAAAAGGTTGCCAAGCTCGGTATGAAGTCAGAGCAGCGCGACGGCGTGGAATACGAGTTCACTACCGTGCTCGACATTGTCCACGAAACGCACCACGCCAACGCCACGAAAGACCGTACCAAGCTGTTCTCCAGCTCAGACCCTGAAAAGCTATCCGAAGAAACCGGCAAGAAGTTGCTGGCGTGGCTTGAGTCTGGCGTTAACCCGCAAGAAGAAATCCTTACGGGCTTCACCAGTGCTATCACAACCGCTGGTCTGGATGACTTGGAGAAGTATTGGAAAAGCGCTGATAGACGCCTCCTCGATACGCCGGAGCACGAAAAAGCGAAAGAACTCTATGTGATGCGCAAACAAGAACTTGAGAAGGGAGAAGCGGCATGAGCAGTAAAGGCGTCAATAAAGTAATTCTCGTCGGCAACCTCGGGAAAGATCCCGAGGTTCGTTACCTGCCTAATGGCGGCGCAGTTGCCAATATTACCCTGGCGACATCCGAGAGTTGGCGTGACAAGGCCACTGGGGAGCAGAAAGAAAAGACGGAATGGCACCGCGTGGTGTTGTTCGGCAAGTTGGCAGAAGTGGCGGGTGAATACCTGCGTAAAGGTTCCCAAGTTTACATCGAGGGGACATTGCAGACCCGCAAATGGACAGATCAGGCTGGCGTAGAAAAGTACACCACCGAAATCGTGGTCAACGTGGGCGGCACACTGCAAATGCTCAGTGGTCGTCAAAGTGATGGCGCTCAACAGCCAGCAAGCCAACAACAACGGCAGCAGGCAGCCAGTAACGAACCACCGATGGACTTCGATGATGATTGCCCGTTTTAGGTAGTCCCCCCCTCCCTGCAGGTAACCAACAATGCGACCAGACTTTATCCTGGCGCATCTCCGCAAAGACTCTCGCAATCACATCACGGCCTTTCACCGCAACCTCGGTTCGACCGGAGGTGAGGGCCGCATATTGTCTGGAGGGGCTACTGCGGGGATGACGCTTAACTTGCACGAGCCGTTTTTTGAGGGCTGGGCCGAGTCAATGACCAGCTCAGCCACTTATCTTCACTACGCCGATATCTGGCCTATCAAGCAATACCTCAACGAAGAGCACTGGGGCGATGAGGTTATCGGCGGCACTCGCTACACGCTGCGGACTGATATCGATTCAACCGATTTTGTCTGGTTACGTGACAAACCACCGACAGCGCAAATCCACATCCCCGCCACGAATGACGCCTACCGGTGCAAAGCCAGCGGGATGCTCATCACTATCGAGTCAGTGAAGTTAACCAACGGCCAGCCGGTCAACATCATCTACCAGCGTGAAGACGGCATGAGATGCGGAGAGCCTAGCTGGCCCCGGTTCAAGTCTGACTTCGAGCCGGTTGTGGCATTAAGGAAAAAACCATGAACACTGCACCAAGCATCATTGTCCCCACAGATATCTCCCTGAAGATACGCGAAATTGAAACAGCATACATGGGCTATCTGGCGCAGCACCGCATCCCAGATGACCACATCATTATCGTTAACTACAGTGGCGGTAAAGACTCAACAACCACCTTGGGGATAGCTCACCACCTGTTCGGCGACAAGGTGCGGTCTGTAATGGCCGACACGGACAATGAGCATGAGCTGACCATCGATTTCGCCAAGAATATTCATAACCAGATTGGCTGCACACCGGTTGAAGTTGTGAAACGCATCTATACCCATGAGCACTTCGACCGCCGCCGCGCGACAATAACGAAAGGTTGGAGCAAGAAACAAGCGATCCGTATGGGTGCGTACCGCGGCGTCATCATGCCCTCGCTTAACCGTTGTGATACACAATTTGGGCGCGCCTGGCAGAAGACCGCCGAACGCTGGGGTATTGAGTTTGATACCCCGTTAGAGGCCGCGTTGTCTGTTCTGCAACCCAGCGGCAACAGCTTTCTTGATGCGGCACTTTTGCATGGCAAGTTCCCAATGCTGCGCGACCGGTTCTGCACTGATGAGCTTAAGATACAAATAGCATATGACGCAGTGATGGCCCCGCTACTGAATGATGGGGAAGTTATTGTGCAATGGTCGGGCGTTCGTGCAGATGAGTCTAGCAAGCGCGCAGGATATTCACGATTCGAAGTTGACCAACGAGAACCTGACTACCTCTATAACTTCCTGCCAATTCACCAGTGGACGGCAATGGACGTGTTCGCCCTGCATAAATATTTCGGTATCAAGCCTAACCCGCTCTATCTGAAAGGTGCTGATCGCGTTGGCTGCATGAACTGTGTCTTGTGCAACAAGGAGGAAATTGCACAAACGGCGGCTCGCTGGCCGGATGACTCTCCGTACCCTGCAACAATCTCGGGCGGTTGCTGGCTTGCTCAAGCGTGGGCGGATGGCTATAACGTGCGTAATGCTGTAACTGCTGCGCCAGCGGGGCCAGAGGGATATAAGCTGATGCCAATCGATATGACTGACGGAATCGGCGAGGCCATAGCTATAGAGGCCAATTGCTGCGGCGGTATCGCGTTAGATATCTATAACGCCGCATTGGCAGCAGCACCTACCCCTACCAAGTAATCGCGCTATAATCCTCCCAACCAGGAGGAATCTCATGTCTTACAATCTCGCAGACCTACCCAAAGACGATATGGACAAGGTGAACGTTGACCTTGCAGCGTCCGGCGTTGCTTACAAAGAGCGAATGAACATGCCAGTAATCCCAGCAGAAGTAGCAGCTCAGCAGCCCTCACACCTTCGCGAATACTTCCTTGAGCGCCTAGCCCATTACCGGGGTGTAAGCAAGCAGTTCCCCACCGGTTCCGCGCCAGTCTATCAGCAGATGGCCGAGGCCAACGGCAAGAAGTAGCCGATAAGCACCACCAATCAACCCGCCCAGTGCGGGTTTTTTATTACCTGGAGTTCAGCATGAAAGAAGTCATCAGGGGCGACACCGAACCGGCCCATATCGTTGCGGCCAACACAGCAATCGAGCGGCACAAGGCAAAATACGGCGAAGGCAACAAGTATCACCCCATTATCTACCCCGTCAAATACCGCAGTAAAAACTATCAAATCGAAGTCATCACTCGCGAAACAACAATAGCGGCCACGGTCATTACCGGCGTGCGCAATCTGACGAAATTACATTATGGGAGCCAGCAATGAGCACATACAGAGAATTGGCAGCAAAGGCCAGTGAGGCGGAACGACGCGGAAAGTTCAGTGACGCTGCCGCAATCTGGAGCCAGGCATTCGATAAGGCCAGCGAGAAAAATCAGGCGTGGGCTGTTACCCGTTTCGACTTCTGTATCGCGGCAAAGAAAAACGGATGGGGAGCGTGGTCATGATCAGAGTGGACTGGGAGGTTGTAGTAGTCATCGCTGCGCTTTGTGCGTCGGCTGTAATTCTTGGGTGGGGAATGGCGGGGTGACGGATGGATACAGCAGTAGAGAACGCGCTGCGTAGTCAAGCGCGACGATGTAGACAGGAAATAATAGCTCAGACACAAGGCAAACCGAAGAAACAGCACGACCCTATCACTACCGCAATTCTCGACTCTCACGCAAAAAAAATCACCGCACTACCACCGGGGAAATTCAGCGCCAAATTGTGGCTGAGCTATTTTGTGCATCTTATCGATAAAGAAACGAGGCAATCATGAGCAATAAACCTACGGTGGCAATTCAGCCGGTGCTGGTCACTCGGTCGTATGTACAGCAACAACTGGGCGGCATGTCTAGAACTACATTTTGGCGCAGGAAAAAACAGTGGGCAAAAGAGGGTAAGCCATTCCCCTCCCCAGCCCCCGGAACAAACCCGATCAACGGTGGCGAACAATACCGCTTCAGCGACGTTATGCGCTTCTTCCGGGATCACGGCTTCATTGATGATACACAGGCTGATATATGAGCGGCGAGGGTGTCGAGCGCCTCTTGCTGTTCTTTCAAGTATGAGTGCTGGTCATATACGGCAAGCACTCCCCCCAGCTTATGCCCGAGCACTTTTTCCGAAACATGGGGCGGTATGCCCAGCTCACTCATCTTTGTTTTAGCCGTTCGGCGCAAATCATGCATTGCCCAGTCATGCACCCCCATCTCATTACGGATCTGTTCCGCAAGATTAAGCAGCACTCCTGCCGACATTGGCCGATCTTCCTGGCTGACAGCGGGCGGGAAAAGTTGCTTGATGTCCGGGTATAGATTTATCGCTTCCTCAAGCAGTAACACAGCATCCTTCGACAACCCCCTTTCAAACGGCTGGCGAGTTTTTGAGTTTTCCGCAGGAACTCGCCACGTTCTATTTTTTAAGTCAAACTCCCCCTTCTTCGCCTTTCTGAGTTCAACACCCCTAGCGCCAGTCAACAGCAACAGTTTTACGAGCAGCTTGTTTTGATGGGTTATGCTGGATCCTTCCAGGGCATGCCAGAACCGGCCAATCTCATCGTCGCTAAAGTAACGTTTCACGACCTTAACCGGCGTTCCCACGTCGTTCACCCGCAATGCGGAGATCGGGTTAAGCTTTATCTTTTCCGTTCGGACGCAATAGGCAAAGGCCTGCTTGAGCTTTGAGAGCATTATCCCTGCGAACGTCTCTGCGCCATTCTCCCGCATTCTTTTGAATACAGGCTGCCAGTGGGATATCTGCATATCATCGACCACCATAGCGCCCACATAGGGCGATACGTGGCGAGCAAATGCCCTCTTCCAGTAATCAAGCTTGACGAGCCGGGACGCCTGGGCGCTCGCCGCCCAATGAGCCAAACAGGCATCTACCGTGGGCGCGCTTGTTTGCTCATCAAATGCCATGGCCTTGACGATTATCGGATCTTTGCCCTCTGCCAGCGCCCGCTTGGCCTCCTGAACCATATCACGCGCATCCTTGAGTGATATGTCATCATAAGCGCCTAAAGTCATGCGGCGGGCTTTACCGGCGTAACGGTAGCGGTACTGAAAGACGATCAGCCCCAATGGGGTTATGCGGATGGATAGGCCACCGCCGTCGGGCATCTCGATTAATTTTGGGATTGGCTTGCCGTTGAGTTTGCGCAGCTTGGCATCAGTGAGCACTGTGTACATCTCCGATTATGTACACTGATATGTACACAATTTTCATGGCTTGGACTGAAACAATGTAGTACAGATTGAAACATCACATTCAGTCTTTATCAAGCTACACAGCGATTTGAGGTGAGAAAATGAAACGGGGTGGGATTTGGTGAAACTGGGGGCATTGCTTACACGACAGATCACATATAGAAATACAATATCGTTTACTTACATGATGTTATCTGCGCTATTCAGCTTCACTCTGCCAAATATGTACACTCATATGTACACAATTCAAAATGTACCCATGGTGTGACGTGATAACGGACTGGCTATTCTAACACCATGGGTTATTCGACTTCTACCCGTTACTTAATGAACAACTCGCGCCACCAGATCGTCAAACTCGCATAGCCACCACCCCGCCCGCTAAACTCTTTAGATGATTACGAACAGGAGCGGCAAATGCGCAAGGTAACTATCATGGGGAATGCAATCTTCTTCATGAACGAAAACGAGGCATACCCAACTCCAGAACGCGATGCTGCTGCATCATTCTGTGTGTGGCAAGACGAAGAAGGCCAGTATTAGCTCGATGTCTATCACAAAAGAGAATGGCGCAGAGCTAGCCATAAGCCTTTTGCAGACTTTGAAGAGGTATTTGAAGTGGTTCAAGCTTACGACTACGTTGTGCCAATAAAGAGATGAAAATAAGCAGGGGGACAACCGAGTCTTGTGACTACTGAATAAAATTCCAGCACATGAGAAGCGCGATATGCGTTATGGCTCTACTTACGTAAATCCAGATAGCAAAACCAGCATGCTACAAGGTCGCGGAAGCGGCCTTTTTTTTGTAAAGTTGCGTAAATCAAAGTGTGGACTACTATTGACTTCTATTCATCCATTTTTCAGCTATTTACTCATCAACTGAGCCATGCTTTCATGCGCCTTCAACCACCGGAGATGAGCGATGAAACCTATAGCTGTATGTACTGCTTGCGGCGTCTATACCTCCCATGCTGCAACAATTAACACCAGGTGCGGCAAAAGATATAACGGCAAACAGTGCCTTGGGGTGTATGGCAGTGCTTTGTGTGTCGATGACTGGCTGCCATGTAGTTACTGCGACGGAACAGGGAGAGACAACGGCTCTCGGTGTGAAGTATGCCAAGGGTCAACAGTTGTATTTGTGAGAAAGTAGGCCATTTAGCAAAAACCCACCGGGAGGTGGGTTTGATTGTCTACATTGACACCGCAATTAATTTCATTAGATATAATTTTCAAAAAGTTAATCACTCTTTGGATAGTTCTTTTAACATATCCTGTTTTCTTTTTTTCTTGGCATCACGCTGGATTAGTTGGGCCTTAAAGTTTGAAACCTCTACTGTTGTTTTGTGGATCAAAATAACGGAGAGTAAGGACACTCCAAAGCAACCACCAGTAATTAAGATCCCGAGCTTGATGTACTTAATGTCAGATGAAGATAAGTAATTCATTATTATCAGCATAACTGCCGCAAAAACATAAAAAACAAGCCACAAAAAGAGTCTCCTAACTCTTCCGTTTACAATATAGTCTAATCTGAAAAGCTCGCTACTGGAAAGCGTTGTGTTTTCCTTAAGCTCATTTGTCTTGGATATAGCCTGCGAGCAATACGTTATAGGGATAATCAAAATCCCGACCATACCAAGTGGAATTAGTACACTCTCACTAACTTTAAATGTTAAAAAGTAGAATAAGGCGCTACCTAGTAAAAATGATAATGTTATCAAAATTGTTTTTTTAAACATTTCTCGCGCCTTACATTTTAGTCCGCTTTGTCAAGCTCACCAACATTAATCTTCGTGCTGAGCCAAGTGTGCATTTTTAGGTAGAGATCATCCTCATATACCAACCCGTCAATATATTTGATGCTTACATTGCCTGAAAGTTTCAAATCATTTCCTTTCAAGACGCCGCCCCCCTTCAGAGACACGGTGACATCATCTCCCTCAGAATGCCTGAGCGAGGTAGCAATCGCGTCTATCACCTTCTGTCCTCTTTGTGTTGTTTTCCTTAGGTATGTAATCTCCAGATTTACTTGAAGATTTGCCTCATCAAGGACATCACCAAGATCAAGTTGCTCCACCCAATCCTTACCTAAAACCGCAGCAACTACATCACCGCCCTTGCCAGCAGGCATAAACTTAACTGATCTGACCTTCCGGAGCTCCTCTCCAGGTGCAGTTCTTACCATAGTATCTTGAAGTTCGCTCTTTCCTTTTATCGGTGAACCTATTTTAATACTTTTCACTGGGGCTGCATTTAGTTTTTCAACTGCCTCTTTTGTTGGCTTATCTTGTAAAATGATAGCCGACCGGTCGTCCAACAATGAACACTCTGTAAGCAACCAGTTCAAATGATCCTCTAACTCTCTAGCTCTAAGGGAGCTAGACTGAAGCATAACTATATGATTACCATAAACACCAAAGTATAAGAACGAGTCTACAAACTCACGTTTTAATCTTATTTTGTCTGCAGCTCTCGCACTACCCTCTACCTTAAGTTCAATCTCACTTGATGTTATTGCTTTTATATCGTAGAAGGATACGTCTCCACTCATAGTTAAAAGAGCCTGACTCCTTCCCTTCTCAAATGAAATAAGTTGACCAAAGAATACGGACTTATAGTTATCACTTTTATTAAGAAACCTGAATCCACTATTTTCGTCTAACGGGTTAAGGCACTCTTGCCGACTATCAACTTTTTCCCTTACACCATTTTTCCCTACGGCGGATTCAAGCAAGCTTTGTAAGGTGGAGCTAGCGTCCTTTATCACCGCCCTTTTATAGTGTATCGCCTTTTGTTTGCTTTCTTGGGACATCATCATTCCTTGCAATTAAAGATTCAGAGACTTTACATTATATATCTCAAAGAGGAATGAAGTTATCTGTGTTTTTAAACAGCACACTGTATAAACGTACAGTATCATTTGTTTTTGTTTTGAACAAACCGGTTTTACCTATCAATTACTCACGCAGTATTGCTAGGTAAATCGGCTACTGCGCGCCCGCTCATCTCTACTCCTGCTATGGGCCGGGATTGCTCCCGGCCTTATCATCACGCTGTTCTCATCCATGCCCTTAGCTGCACGTATTTGCTGACAACAGAGAACGACTGACCGCTCCCAGTGTTTCCGATCGTGCCGGAAACAGAGTGTGTATGATCCCCAACACCAGAAATCAAATCATCAGAAGTGTTAAATGGCGTCGTTACATCAACGCTCTCGCGGTTAGATGTCCCACTGTCCAAGGCAGTATTTGAGCGATAAGAGCGTAGGCCGTGAGAGTGCGCGCCCGCGCCGCCTGTGCTGCCCGAGAAGCTATGAGCATGGCTAGGGAGATTCGCTGTTGCTAGAGTTACGTCGTCATTACCCCCGGTGGTGAGTGGCACGCCGCCGATCATAATGGAGCGAGAGCCATAGGTTGCATTGAGATCTACCCACGTCGTACCTGGGTACCGGACATTTGGATCAGTGTTGTTCCCTTTGAAAATAACGTCCCCAACTTCGTGCGGGCAGTCTGGGATACCAAGATTCTTTCTGGCCTCGGCCTTATCTGGAATATCGGAAAGGTTCTTCGACTTCTCAAGGAACTTGGATGCGTCGGAAAGCCCCTTGCCTGGATTGGTCACGAAGAAACACGACAGCTCCGGGGAGAACGTGAGCATCACCGGGACGCTAACGGTGATATCCCCGGCCTCGAGTGGGCTGCTAACCCCTTTCAATATCGGGTATGTTCCCACCACCCGCCCGGATACCGTCAGTTGTACAGTTGCAGCACCGGTATTGGCCAGCGTTGGCGTAATCAGCAAAGGCGCACGCAGTGCAAAGGTATTGCCCCCGGCCACGTAAAACGTAGAAGGGATCGACACGGTAAGCGCGTTTGCCGTTCCGCCCGCTTTCGCTGACAGGTACTTGCCCGCCTGCAGATCCTCAATCTGGACGAAGTTGTTTTCCGATCCCCGCGTAGGGAAGTTTGAGACAACATCATTCAGCGACCACCCTTTCGCCTTCGTCAGCTCCTGGCCGCGAATTACAGTGAGGTTATCCCCGCTGACGCTGACCAGGTGGCATATCTCGAAGACTGTCTCTAACTCATCCGTCAGGGTGAGCTTCGAGTAAAGGGTGCTGGTATATGACGGATTGACGAGAGAGGCTTCGGCCTGCAGGGTTTTGGCAAACAGCACGCCGGTACCAGGCATAACGGCGATAACCGTTTGCGTCGAGTTTATGTCAGCGGCCAGGGCTGACCGAATGTTATTACCGAACCCAAGGATCATAGCTGCGCCTCTTGCTCAATCGGATTTAGTTCTTCATCAAGTTGAACCCCAAACACGGCGGCAAGCCTGCAATAAAAATCATCACTGACTTTATTCGCCACTATATCACCATCATTTATTTCAATGACATCAGCATCCCGTAGCTGCATTAAGTAATCACGAAAAACTCCATCAGTCTGCTGATAGCCTATTAGCGACTTTATTTTATAAAAAGTTCTCATTATGCTCCGCCTCCGCCCCACGCAGCAGGGATTTGATTATAGTCAGATAGACCAGTGGTTTGATAGAATGCATTAGATTTATTCCCCGCTATTGTTACGCCTGGAATTGCAGCAATAAAATCAAGCCCTTTACCTTCCATTAAATTGCAATTATAAAATGCCGTGGTTGCAGTTGTTATTTTAGGGTAGCTTGACAAATTGAATATAGCGTTCAAGTTACTTTCCAAAAGCCTGCAAGAGTTGAATAGCCCACTAATTATCTGGACAGCAGTATTGTTAAGCAAACCTGCGCCTACCGTTTTTAGGTTAAAACAATAATAGAAAGTGTTGTTAAAATTAGTCGCCTTAATATTATTTCTGAATAACCCAGCAGGAACGCTTGATAAATTCGTATGGAAAAACGTACTGCCGAATGAAATCGCATTAGGGTTATTGACAAACAAATCCTCGTGAACTTCTGATAAATTGAAACATTCATTCACGAATGAATCAAAGTATATCATTAGAGGGCAAGTGGCAAAAGTATCAACCGGAATATTTCTAACATCACAACTAGCAAACATACCGCTGACCGTTGTCAGCTTGACATTATACTTAAACATCGCCGGTGGCAGCGTGGTCAGGTTTTTACAAGACAAGAATGAAGAGGACAATACAGTTAAATTTACGCACTTATCGAAGAATCCAGCAGGAACTCCAGTTAACGCCGTACAGCCGCCAAACATACGGACGGTGTTCGATTGAAGCGCGGTAAACCAATTTAGTAATGTAGGCGGCAGTGATGGTAGCTTTGTGCAGCTATCAAACATATATTGAACATCGTTTGTTTTTGTACAACCTTCAAACATGTCACCTGAAAGAGAGATTAACCCTGTGCAATTCTGAAATGCATACGAGAAAGATGTCGCCGAACTGCAACCTCTAAACACACCAGTCGTGGTGGTACTTAATGATGAACATCCATAAAATACATACTGAAATGTGCTACACAGCGTCTTTCCATCAAATGCATATGGCGTGATTGACACTAATGAACTGCAACCACGGAAACAAGAGGCGAATGTCGTAACTTTATTGCAGTCAGTAAACAGTGGCATATTAGCCAGTAAAGAGCAACCCAAGAACGCATTAGAGAATGTGGTGGCACCCGTACATCCAGAAAATATATCCAATCCGACAGAAACAAGCGCCGTGCAGTTCGTGAATATATAACTAAAATCGGTATTAGTTGAGCACCCCTTAAAAACTCGACTCCCAACTGTTTTTAGTGATGCGCAGTTGTAGAAAGTTTGATAGAAACTATTAGCATTAGACAATCCCTCAAAAAGGCCATCTGGCACTGATAGTAAGGCATTACATTGATAAAACGTACTTCTGAAAAACCCGCCAGCAATATTTTTAAACAATCCAGACGGGATGCCGACCAATGCATAACAGCGAAGGAATGTTCCTTCAAAGTTTAGTGCATTTACGCAATCATCAAGCAAGCCATCGGGAATTGCAGTGAGTGATATAGCCCCTGCAAATGTATTATAGAACGTTGTTACGGCAGAATTCCCCTTGAATATGTCAGGTGCAATCGTGGTTATGTTGCCGCAACCACTAAACGTGCTGTAAAAAGATTTATTCGCAGAGCACCCCATGAACAGCCCGTCCGATAGGGATGTAAGTGATGTGCATTGTCCAAACGTCAACTGAAAATCATCTACATTAGTTAAGTTAGCAAACAATCTTGGCGGTAGATTAATCAACCCTGAACAAATGTTAAATGTTTCCCGGAATGACTTGACATTAACGCACTTATTAAACAGGCCGTTAGGCAATAAAGTTAGCGCAGAACATTCTCTCCAAGTCCTATTGAATGACTCAACTTTTGTGCAATAATCAAATAATCCATCAGGAAGAGTTATAAGTGAGGAGCACCCCATAAATGAAGCTTCGAATCCCGTCACATCTTCAAGATAGTCGAACGCCCCTTCGTGAATTCTATACAAACCCTTACATTTAAATGCAAACGATGCCATTCCGGTTCGCCGACTGGCAACAAGAATTATTTCCCTTAGTGTGTTAAATGTATAAGTTGTATTACCAAAAGAAGCATAAAATCTTATGGTGTCGCTTTTCTTTACAGTTAACGTATAATCAGCCCCAACTGTAAGATCCCTAGTGGATTTAACAATGCCGAATCCAGACCCAATATCTACAATACTATAATCTTTGCTATCCACTCCGTCACCATAATCAATGGTGAAATCTTCATCAACACTTGCACAGAATAACGGTAAGGTAGGAGAGTCAATTCTTATTACAAATTTTGTGGCACTAATTACATTAGTAACAACGGTAGCAGTATGCCCGCCATCTTCCGTAGTTACAGTAACGTTTGTGCTTCCGAGTTTCTTCCCGCCAGTTATGACTACTTGGCCGTCAGCCATGGGAACCCCTCCAGTAAAGGATTATTTATTTTGCTTTGGTGGTTTATTCTTCCGGTATGATAACCGTGGCTATAGTTGTGTCTGCCGAGGCGGCGGTGAAGTTTTTATTTGTTGCGTCTTTTGGCAAGATAGTGACATCAATAATTCGAGTCTCACCAGGCAATAAATCAATAGTGGTATCTGACAATCTAACGCCTGTAACCGGAACAATTTTGTAAACCACAACATCGTAGTTATACATGAATGGCAGCTTTACAAATTTCTGCTCTATGCAAGCCTTTAACGCCTGGGCTACGCCATCATCATAATCAGGTATTCGAACGTAAAAAGTGCCGTTCTTTGGAATAATGCTGATATCGAATGTTTGCTGAACCGGGGGATCAATGCCATCCGGCCCTTGGATAAACCTCGCTATTCGCCTCTTGAACCACGGCACGGAAAAATGGAACCCGTCACCCTTGTAAAAGTTCCACGTCAGCACCCGCTTGAACAGGTCATCAGATAAATAGCTGTATTGCCCTGCGATGTAGCTCGAAAGCGTAGCGTAAGGGATGGAGTTATACTCAACCGAGTTATAATCGCCCTTCTGCGTTTGCTCTTTGACGATTTGGAGCGTTGGCCTAACCTCTCCATAGATGCCCTGTGCTATCCAGTCCAACAGATAACCGGTTATGTAGGGCGACGTCCAGCACGGTAGCGCCAGATTATTAAACGCTGTGAGGTATTCTTGGCTCAATTCGTTGGTTGCATCGAAGAACGCGCAGACATCCTCATCATCGTTATATTGGATAAACGGATATGCTGGAATTACCTTGGTTTCAATTTGTTCCATCATATTTTTGCACCGTTACGTGAGAGGCGTCAGTCGTGAAATACTTGTAATAATCGCCAGAAACCAAGCCCGTATTGGGGTCTGGTTCAACAATGGCACCATCGATAGCTACGCGGATCCGTATCAGCGAAATTTGTTCTACGCTAAGAACGGAACTCACTGCCTTTTGGAATAAGGTTTGCAACTGGTAGATGTTTATCGGCTGGCCCACATAGACATCGTTGACATAATCAACAATGGCGGGTACCGCAAGCACTGATACGCTGGCTGGGTCAGTGAACACCGTTCCCGTCGTATCCCACGTAAGCATTACCGTGGCCGCCTGTGACGATGGCACGACGTAAGGGATGATATAGGTGTCAGGGAAGTCGTTTAACGTGATCACTTCCTTGTGGGGTATATAGCTGCTGCCGCTTACCACGTCTGCCGTAAGCATTGAAATGTCAGGAACCGACTGATAGATCGCTCTGGCCACTTCATACGGATCTCCACCACCAACGACAATGGCCCACTTCCCCAGCTCCACCTGGCGGAATGCGATTAGGTTAGCGTGTACACCGGCAACGCTTGCCAGCGCTGATTTCAGCTCGTCAGGCGTCCCCTGCACGGCGAACATGCCCGCCTGCATCACTTGGGTACGGTAATCACCGATCGTCTGTTCTTCTAGCCCTGGCAAGCCTTCTACCGTGTTGGTCACGGCCAGCGTTATTTTGGCCGGTATCGAGGTGATGATCTGCGTTACGGTACCGGCAGGAACAGCCCATGAACCGGATGCCGTAGCCAAGCAATACACAGAGGCGCTCTGCCCGCTGGCCGGGATGACAGAGTTATTCTGTACCGCGTACTGGTGGTTGCCGTCACTGACGATAAACCCACGCGGAACCACGAACCCTGGCGAACCCATGAAGACCACCAGCACAGAGGTATTAGTGCCTATGCCACGCTGTACGCCGTAGATGCTGCCCAGTTGCTGCAGTAGAGGGATATTGGCCCCGTATGGCGTCACAGAGTTGATTGTATCCACCAGCGCATGATCGATAAGCGCAATGGCCCCGGTCGATGTGCTGGCCAGATCGGTGATCAGTGCCGGGGGCAGGTTAGCCGTGTAACCAGGCACCTTAGCGGCCACACTGGTGATCAGCTTGTCGTAAAGCTCCTGCGGCGGCGTAGGCTGCGCCCCCGCTTGTGTGACGACTACGGGTAAATCGGACATAGTTTCGGTTACTCCAGGCGTAAAAAAACCCGCTCAGTGGCGGGCATAAGTCAGAGATTTTTATCGTAATTCTGTGAATCAGTGGCAATAAGGTATCAAAAAGCCCACCTGAGCGGGCTTGAGCTGCCTATGTAAATTCAACGAGTAGCAGATACGAAACTCGGGAACCCTCCACTACCACACAAGCGATACGTTAGATTAATCTTGCCGCCCTCTTTTATTAATAACGGGATGTAACCCCTTGCATAGTTTGGGATGTCAGTATAAATATCTGAAATATCGTATGTTTCAAAATTTCCTTTAGCATCCCTGACCTTAAATGACTCAGTGGTTCTTTCGTCCGGGATTACAGAGATAATAGAGACCTTTTCTTTTACTGGCGATGAACATCCAGTCCAGGGACTCATGTCACCATCCTCTTTAGGCTCGTAGTATATACCACTAATGCCCCCATCCTTAATGTCTAGATAATAATCTCCACTAACATTGACCATGCCAGCAAAAGCATTGTTATTTTTCAGACCCTGCTTGTTTAAACTACTGTTTTTTAATGGTGGCTTTTTCGTTGGTGACGACGCTGTTCTGAATATGCAATCCGAACCAACAGGATTGCCAGCGCTTCCTTTCATGCCTTTACAATACATTGTGATTAACTGTTTATTTTTTAATAGAATTGCCTTGTCTCTTTCTGAGTCCAAAATGTGCATGCACCCTGTAGCGTATGGATTGCTCTCCAGAAAACAAACGCTCACATATCCATATTGCTCAGTAACAGAGAATACGTGACCGGTTACTTCGACTGGACGCCCTCCTATTTTTTTATCCATTGCATATTCGTTCTCAGTGTACCCAGCACTTAAATCTTGTATATTGGATTTATAAAAATCATCGGCGTATGACTTAACGCTTAAAAGACCAATTGCAACAACAATAAAAACTTTAAAAACATTAATTGCGTTATTTGGGTTTATCATTGCCTTTTATCATCCATTAATTAAATCCCTATCATAGCACCCCGTTTGGCCAAATCCATGCATCAGATCACACGGCGACCTGACTTCTAAATGAAGTGCCGTTGAAGGTGATGATTGCGATGTCGTATGTCGGATTGGCGGCCCCTGCCACCTTGGAGATTGAGAGCGACGCGAAGTAGCTGGAATACTGCTGCTGAACCATGTTCACGTAGTAATCGGGATATACCTGCCCAATGATAGACTGTTGGGCCGGTATGCCGTACTGGGCATAAAATGGTGACTCTCCCAGCCCAAGCTTTAACGTTTGGATCAAGGTGGTGATCCAGCCGTAGGAGAAGTCGCCGTTAGCATCAGACTCCACGGCTACCCATTTCTTTACGCCATTTTCTTCTACACGGCCCCATGTCCTCATTGTGGCTTCTCCGATGTTCTGGTTGAGCCACCAGGCTCGACGTTATTCACATCGTGCTTGTGGCCAGTCAGGCTAATACCACCAGCAGTAGTGTCGTTCTCTACGATCAGTGGGCCTATAAGCTTGGCAGTTGTGCCGCTTGGCATCTGATCAGCATCCTGCACAATCTGGCCGTTAAGGTGAATGATGCCATTCAAATAGATGTGCTCGGCATTGATAGTGATCTTGCCCGGTTCGATATTTACAGACGAATCCTTACCAGTTGTCTGCAAAAGCACACCTTTAGGGCCGTACATGGTTAGCTGGTCGGGGTCTACCTCTTCCCAGTTGATATTCCCCATAGGCATGAAGAATAAGGCGGTCAGTGATGGCGGTGTGCTCAAATCTGGCATGCCAACGCCTAAACCTGTCACATTACGGATAGAAACACTTAGGGGGACTGTTGAGCCTTTATCACCAACTTGGATCGGGTAACGGATATACTCAGGTCCGAAAACGGGGATCGTGACTTCCGGCAGGTTGTAATCTCCCGGCAGGATATCGAACATCACGGTAACGATGGAGCCATTGACCTTTGTAACGTGACAAGGCCAGCCTTTGCCATCCAAGTTGGCATTTCCATCTATTGCCGCCTGCCCATGCGCAGCCAGCGATTTCATGAAAAAATTCTTTTGCCCGTTGCTCATCTGTCCACCACATCTTTTAATCTCGGAACGGCTTCAAATACGGTTACCCAGCCGTCCTCAGACACATTGTAATAGTCACCAATATGGCGCACCCCCATAACCTCATATGTCCCAGAGAAACTGAGGCGTTGCTTTTCCGAATACTGGCCCATCTGATTTCCCACGGCGAGAATGGAGTTTTCACCAATGGCATCGAACGGCAGTGTGATCCAGTCGCCAACCTCAATATCCGCCCGCATACTGGTTTTTATTGAAATGCGCTGAGGTTCCAACCATGTTGGTTGCCCTATCAAATCCCTAGCCTGTATCGGCTTCGCCTGCTTGCCATCAGAACCATCGAACACGTTGATTTTGTTTTTCTGCACAGCGATGTTGACGCCAGAGTAAGTCTGTTGCCCCAGCATTCCTGGCGTTACTCTTTTCAGCATCTGCGACATTTCAAAGATACTTCTGAATACTGCTTTCCAATCTTCATAAAGCACCAGGTTTTGGTGAATATTGATGTTGATCTCCAGCTTTTGCGCACTGTTTTGATAGGTTACTTGCAGCGCTCTGAGTATGACATCGCTCAGTTTATCGCCCTGCCGGCCATCCATCGTGATCGTGAAAGGCTTGCCTACATCATCAATAATATTGCTTGGCCATACCGGGAGATTTAGCGTTTGATGTACGCCCTGCCAGTTACCATACGGGCCGTAAATCTGCCCTTTCAGCAATATGCCTTTGCGTGGTGGATTGGCTAGCGGCAGGCCAGCAGAAAACCCGCCGTAAACCGTGATGTGCGCAAGGTGAAGGTTTACCGCCTGGCGAAGCACGGACACAGGCAGGCCGAAGACTGTTAGTATTGCGCCACCAGCCAGCATGTCAGATCCGAATGTTGGCGCATCAAGGGTTATCTGCAACGGGGCGCCTGGCCTGGTGGACTCATTCAGTGGGTTTTTATCGCTATCCCAAGGCCCGATATCGTTACCTGCAGCGTCCTTGATGCTTTTCCCGTTCTCGTCCGTAATTTCTATTCGATAATAGCGCATTACGTAGCCTCAAAATTATTGGTACCCTCGCGGTATATCAGCGATCCCGGCGCATAAGGCAGCGCCAGATTTATATCACTACCCTGCGGGGATGCGACCATAGGGACAAAGAGCACAACGCTGTTATTACCATCTGTGGCCTGGATAAAATACCGGTTTGAGTACAAGTTAAAGAGGACGGTGATAAACAGCGTTTCGCCCCCCACGCTGGCAGTGAAGCGAAACGGTGCTTTATCGGATGGAACGAAAGTTGTATAGGTTGTCATGATGGGAATAGGCTCTTTATGCTTTCGAACATACCAGACCAATTCAGGCCGCCAGGAGACGGGACACCGTCCTCGAATTTACTCATCAAGTTTCCCAAGGTGGCGTTTAGCTGAGACTCATACAACAGCGGCTGTTCAAACTCAAAAGCCCACTTGTACTGAACCTGTTTCACCTGATCGCTAAACCCGGTCAGATCGACCATCGAACGGAGTAAACACCCGGTGTAGATGAAAGACGGCGTAAGGACAGTGTAGGTACCGCCCAGATCAGTATGATTATCCAGCGCCAATTTCAACGCTGTGAACATTACCGGCTTAGCTAAATACCCTCCGTTTGTCGTGGTCGCTGGCCGGGTCATATTCAAGGTGATCCGGTTGGGCTTTTTAACTACCGCGTTTGCCGCTGTTGCCTGGTTGAGAAATGGATATGTAGCAATGTCATTCACAATCAACGTGCCACCGGCTGCCGGTTCAAAGTTGGTTGTTAACGTGTCTACATTCAGGTTCGCGCCATCAAGTAGGCCATTTACAATACTCAACCCTTCAGTGAAAACGGCAATCGGCAGCACTCCGCCAGGCACATACCTTGCTATTCCATCCACCAGCAGGATCGGGGTTTTCTGGAACGAGAGAGCAAACGCACTTTCATAGATATTCACAACGCCCCCTTAGAACGGAATGATGATAGGTGGTGGCATATTCGAGCGGAGCTGCGCGTTAATGTCAGAGCCGGGCGCTTGATTTAGAGCAACATCGATCACCATTCGGCCTTGCGTGGCAATTTGGCTTTGCTGGGTTCCACGCATTGCGATACGATCAAGCGAATCCCCCTCTCCGATTTGCGGTAGTATCTTGCGCAGGTAGTCATAGGTTTCTTTTGGCAGTGACGTTAATCCATACTTATCAACGTTACCCATGCCCCAGTTATAAGCGGCGACAGCTTTTGCAGCATCGCCATCATAGCGCTTGAACAGCATCTGGAAGTAACGCCGGGCAGCAGCCTCAGCTTTGTCTCTGTCGAACACCTCTCCGCCGCGCAGGCCCATATCCTTTGCCGTTCCCGGCATAAACTGGAATGGCCCCATCGCACCGGCTTTTGATACGGCAAAACGGTTACCACCAGACTCTACTTGCTCGACAACATTCAGTAGGTTTGATGGCAACCCATCACCGCCACGCGCACGACGCGTCGCCTGTGCATGTTGTACAGGCTCCTGCGTTGATTGGTAATTTTGCCAGCCGCCAGCCTTCCACCGCTCATCAAGATCAGGGAATATATTCTTCCCAATGGTGCCAGCAATCCCCCCTACTGATTGCCCTATGGCCTTTACTCCGTTCCAAAAGCCGCCGTTGCCGTTGCCTTCCCTCGCTGGTACGGCCAAGGTCGTTGCGGTCTCTGATACGGCATTGTTGAAGCTGCTGTCACTTTTGGCTTTAGCTAAAGCGTCAGCTCGCTCTTTTTGCTTTCTGGCTTGGTATTCTGCATCTGTTTCTCCCTCTTTTTTATCATCCCCAGCGACCATTCCACCGATCCAGATGACAGCCCTCCCAATGGCTTTAACGATCTCAGTCACAGCTGTACTGAAACTCTTTAAATCCTCCTGGAATTGAGGCTTGCCAATCCAAGCACTGAACGACTCAATGCCACTTTTGAGCTCTTCAAAAACAGCCTTTCCATTCGGGCCATTCAAGAATGAGTCCACCGCATCAGTGAAAGTCTTGGAAAGCTTTTCGATAGGCTCGTTCAGCGTTGCAAGCGCTTTAATGAATGAATTGAACATTAAGTCGGTGTTTGTGCCAAAAGTGGTACTCAGCGATTGGTAGCTACGTCCGGTCTTCTCTGACATTTCCAACTGATGCGATGTGGTCTCATACTTGTTATTGAGCCCAGGAATGATGTCACTATTTGCTCCGTACTGATTAAGTTCGCCTTGGCTAACCATTCCGCCAAGCCTTAATGAGTTAATCCTGGAATATGCCATTCCAGAGCCATTGTCGCTTGCGGCCAGATCTGAAAGTTTCTGGATTAATAAGGGCAGGTTTTTCCCTGGGCTATCCAGTGGGTTTATTCCAAGGGACATAAGCCCTGGGCGATATGGCGAGCTAACGTCACCACTCGCACTATTTAGCCCCTGAATTAAGCTGTCCACTCCACTGAACCGGTTGCCGTAAACGTTCTTGGCTGCCTGCATCTGCCCAGTCGTCATCTGGTTGGCTTGTGCATCCGATAGCTGGCGTCCGGCATTCTTGGCGATCATGTTGTAGCCGAACGCGCTGCCGGTACCGAGCAGGGCCATTTTCAGCCCCCAGGAGATGGCCGACTCAAACAACCCCTTCAACATACCAATGGTCTTGCCGAGCGTTTTGTTGACCTGGTCGAAGCTTTTTTCTACAGCCTTGGCGAGCTTGTTGACGTTGTTCAGGAAACCTTTTCCGGCCCCATCGCCAGCATCGTCACCACTTGCCCCACCAGCATTCCCCCCACCGACACCACCGGGAGGAACGCCACCCCAGCCACGGCCAGCGCCGGTATCCAGTGGCGAACCGTATTTACTGTTAAACCGTTCCGCCGCTGCGCTCAGCTTTTCAATCAGCGAAAGAGCCTCTTTCAACTGCTCGTTATCGACGGGGATCGTTAATACCGGGATATTCTCAGACATTAGAAAATACTCTTCTTGTGCTTCATCAGTTCGCGAAACTCGGCGGCGGTGCGAACCTCGAAGTTATAGGCCCGCATAAACCCGTCGATCCCCTCATGGCAGATATAATCTAGGATGGCACTGACAACGTGCTCTCCGTCGCGCCAGAACTCTCTTTGGCGGTCGATGTCGGCAATGATGCTGCCCATTCCATAGCTGTTTGCGATGTACAGGCACTGTTCCAAAGTAAATTCACTTCGGCCATCAGTTCCGTGACCTGCTTTGGTTTGTTGATCGCACAGACGCATGTAAAAAAAACAATCTCGCCCAGCACATCGTCTTCATCGACAATTTCACGCGATATCGCCACATCGAGCGGAATTTCTTCCCAGCCTTTGCCCTCTACCGGCACAATCGCCGTAGAGTTGCGGATAATCTCCTGCAGCAGGGTATTCTTAACGCCGGTGGCTCCCTCCCAAATCCCGTCGTTTTTAGCTACGCGCTCAAGCATGAGGTAAGCGATACGCGGCCCAGCCAGCACCCCCAACCCCTGCCCAAAGATGGCGGCAAAGGCTTTGCTCAACGTCAAAAAATGCTCGCGGTAAACAGCCTTGGTGATCGGCGTCGAGTGGATATAGATATTCCCGTTCGACGTTTCTACCGGGGTAACCAGGTTCATTTTGCGTGAAATCTCCATTACAGCTCCCACATAGCCGAGTTAACGTCGTAAATGCCAAACACTGACACCAGAAACGCTGGATCACGACCGGAGAAACTCACGTCGCCAGCCGAGCGGATTGTTGCGCTGCGAATGGAGAAATCGCCCAAGGTGCTCGAGTCCGAATAAACTTTTGCGTCACCCAGCAACGTGTCCAGCTCAATCTGATTTTTGAACAGTTGCGCCATGCCCTGGCTGCGCACCATGTGGATCTGCATGTTGATCATCTGGTAGGGGTTGGGGGACGATACGCCGCCCGTCATTGTCGGCAGCAGAACACCAGCATCGCCTTGGAATTGAATATCGATCGCATCCTGCGTTAAGAACGATGCCGTGATATTCAGTTCGGGATATTGGACGAATTTAATCGAGGCGCGAACTTTATTCAGTACGCCTTGCGGTACTAATGGATTAGCCATTTTTTATTTTCCTGATTAAGAAAGCTGCATCGTGACGTTGATGTTGAAGACGATCTTGGTGAACCCACGCATAGGTGTGTATTCCGCAGAAAGACCGGCATATCGCCCGATCTCATAATCATTGGGGTTGTTCTTTATGTATGTGCGGAATGGCACAGCTTGAACCTCCGGGTTACCGTTGACCAGACCGAAAGTCACACCCGAGTTGAAGACGATTTGTGCACGATTCTGAAGGCGCTCAATACCTTTCTGCTCGTAATACAATGGGTTAATCGGGTTATTGCTGCCATTGATAATCTCGTTCGCTAGCGCAATTTGCGAATTGATCTGTATCCAGTCAACGGAATACCAATACGTCATATCCCTGCCATCGGAAGACACGCCATTCATTACCAGCGTGTTGCTAATCCCCCCTTCTGCACCGGTGCCTACATAGTTGATAAAGTTTTGCGTTAATTGCTTTTTAGCAGGGCCGGAACCCGAATACTTTGTCACTCCGAGCAGGAAGCGAAATGCCATCGGCGGCACTTTGTTGATATCTGATGGGCTCGCAGAGAGATAACTCCGCATGATCGATGCGACACTACATTCGGTGTCCGGGGCCGCAACATCTTGCACCATCGTGATAGCCGACTTGATACCCGCATAGAGATTGACTGGCCCAGCTGTGACAGTAATGAAAAAGTACAGCAACGATTCATTCGTCGCATGGTTGCCCGTAAGCGTAATGAATTCCGGCACCCCCTCCCACGCCCTCGGAACCAGGTAGGCATAAAATTGCAGCACTGGAGCGTCGATGTAAGTGGACAAGGCTGTAACGCTGTCTTTTACCGCACTCGCGGCCCCCAACTCTAAAACATAAACCGACAGATTTGCCCCCTGCGCGAACCAGGTGGTACCCATCGCCAGCAGTTCTTTAGCGCCAGGCAATTGCGCATAACCGAGCGTAGTTGCTGCCGTAACGGTCTGTGCGAAAGGCGCCGTCAGTTTTGTTGAGCTGGTCACTGTCGCCGTGAACGTGCCGTTGTAAGCGGCGGGATATGCCCCTGTGATGGTTAACGCTAGTGTGGTTCCCACGGCATAACTGGCAGGCAACGGAGTTGAAAGCGTGACGTTGAGTACGTTACTGACCACCGCCAGCGCTGTGATGGGAATGTTCACCAACGCGGTCAGATCGGATTTTTGGGTAATTAATGCCGTCTTACCTGGCCCCAGCGTTGTGGCACCAGTGGAAACAAACGCCCCGGTTTGCTGTAGCGTTGAAGGGATGGCGCCCACAGTCTGCGAAACGTTTATTGTGACAATTTGGTAATCGTCATTACTCATTATTTAATCTCCAAGGTAATAAAAGCTTCTTTGATTAGCTGTAGGGCAATATCCCTGGCTGTCTGCTGGTAATAGTTGATGTCGAAATCGATGTGCTTTTTCTTGGCCAGCGCGTTTATTTCGACCTGGTTTAACTTGTCGTCAATAACAACCGGCGAGTTAGTGATACCGAATTCTTCGAAGTCGAGCGCCTCGTTTACGATGTAATCGACGTAATCCAGCGCCTGCTTGTTGTTCATGCCGTACAGCGTCACGCGAACAGTGTCCTGAACGTGCTGGCTGCGGGTCAGATAATGCGGTGCCGCCTGCAGCGGCTTCGTTTCTTTGACGTCTGCCACGATATACGGCGGCAGCATGTCCGAGGGGGAGAGATACGACGGGTAAACAGTGCCGTACTTGGTCAGACTCATCCAGATCGGCGTACTGTTCGATAAAATCAGGTCAGTGTTGATATCCGCCGGATCGTCAATAATCTGCGTTCGCAGCGTCGGCAACACGGCCAGGCCTCGGTAGTGGAATATCCCCGCCTGCGTATACTTGCTTTCCATGCGCGAGAACGAGAACTGAACCCCGTCATAGTCGCCCAGGTACATCCATTTCGGATCTACCATGTTGAAATCATCAATCTGTTTTAACGGGGTAAAAATGATGTAGTTCATCGACTGCGACGCGGTGGTCGTCTGCTCGGAAACCGCCTGCCGGTGCAAGCTGCCCTGAATGGTCACCGCCTTCTTCAGCTTATCCAGCCCGAGGCGCTCCAGCTCCGCTGGATTGACCAGATCCGCCCTCACCCAATAGATAAAACCGTCCAGCGGCAGCACCTGCTTTACATACAGTTTGAAGGTGATCTTCTGGCTGGTTGAAATGGTGTCTACGGCGGTGTGAAGGGTGTCGGCCAACTGCGTTCTGGTACGTTTCGCTATCTCATCAAGTTTCGCCATTGTTGCTTATCCACGCTATAAAGCTGGCCTTGAGCAACCCGCCATCGATAAACGAGGGGCGGCGCTGGCCGGTTTCTTTTTTCAAGCGAGAGTTAACCCCGCGCAAGGCCGACCAGGTAGGAACCCCATCGACGCCAAGCCCGGCCATTTCTTCGCGCTCCAGGAAAATGTTAAAGCTGCGCACTATCTCGCCCAGAATGATTGTGTCCTGGTCGAACGGCGCGCCGTATTTGATGTGATTTATCAGCCCGAGCCGTATCTCGTCGGATACCGCTAACAAAATGTCGTCCAGGTGTTCTTCATAGAAATGGGTAAACAGCTTGTACTGTTCTTCGAGATCAACGGCCACCTGGTGCGTGGTCTTTCCCGGTTCCTCGCCGTAGTCGTAGGGCATATCGATGACACCCAGCTCTACTTTCATGGCGTCATCCCCCAATGGCTCCCCATTTCCATCAGAACGGCCAGCGCCGTCTCACCATAGGGATCTTGCATCATCATCAGGTCAGCCAGGCTTAGGTTGCTCATGGCCTCCCCGATGACCGTTGAGCCAGATGTGCCTTGATCGGCTGCTGACGTCATGATGCCCGCCGCTGCCCGCCCTATGCCCAGCTTCTCGCGCATATCGGCAAAGTAGGTACTCGGCGGCGTGTCGTCGGCATAACGCAACAGGAACGACGTGCCGAGGTTGTACACGGTATTGCGATAGATAACCGGCAGGCATTCAAGGCCCATGCCGGTAGGCACCCATTCGAGCGCTGCCGCATAGACGCACTGCAGCGTTTCGTTATCGCCTGCAATGGCTTCAACAGGAACCCCCACGTTATTACGAATAAAGTTGAGGAATCCGGTAAACGTTGGGGGTATCTGGATCATTATTTGGTGACCTTCAAGTTCTTCTTAACCGGGGATTTGTCATCCTGCTCAGGGTCTAGCGGCTCGCTCTGGATCGTCATTTCCAAACCGTCCTGCTGCTCCTGGCCATGGTTAACCGCGACGTTTTTAATGTCGTTGTTAATCACGACGGCGCTTTCTTCAATGATTCTCTCTGCTCGGTCATCAAGGAATTCAAGGCGGGCCTCGTAGCCATCACTGATTTTCGAAACCTTGATTTCGCGATCGATGGAATAGCAGATGCCGGAGAAATCCTTGGGAATTTTGGTGATATCAACAAAGCCGTAGCGCTCATGCTGATCAATGATCGCCGTGATATCTGCATTTTGACCTTCGATAAAGATCTGGCCACCAGCCGGGATATGGCGAGCAAAAGGTTGACGGCGCTCAGGCAGTTTGTAATTGAACAAATGGCGTTGCGGGGAACAGTTGGCAATATGGAGTTTCATTCTTCTAAATCCTCAAAAAAAAAGGCGAGGTTATCCCCGCCGATTAGGCCAAATAAGGAAAATGGATTTTATTATTCGTAGGCGGCTGAAAGCAGGGTTACGCCCTCGGAGCGCAGGTTCCAGCCAGGCGTTGCCCGCATGGTGTAAAGCGTGGTTAACCCACCGTCAGGGATCGGCGTTGACACTTCGGTCGGCGCGGCCACATCACAGAACATCTGGTTAACCGCACGCTGGTTAGGCGTCAGGCTCGCAAAGATGTTGGTGTTAATGCTGCTGTCGCTGGCCGGGACGTTCAGCACCACGGCGCTGATGATGATCAAGTCCGTACCATTTGCCCCTTTACCGATCAACGTGTCGTCCATCGTAAAGATGATTTCATCGTTTGCAGCTTCATCACCAATTTTCTTGATGATGTTACCGGCAGTGTCGGTACCCGCTCCTGGGCGCTGGTAGGAAGTAAGTTCAACAATACCGGTATAGCTGATCGCGCTGTTGAAGCGCTGCGGTGCCGTGATGGTGATCAGCGCCGGTTGCCCCAGCATCAGCATGCGGGTTTTCAGGTCTGCAATGTGGCCCAGAAGGAACCGCCCCAGCTCGCCACTATCCCACGCCGGGTAAGTCGTCTCGCCGCCGCTGTCTGCCGCCAGGCTAACGGTGGTTGCTCCTGCCGTGTTGGTGATACCTTCCCCGTTCGATGGTTTCAGCCCGTAGAGCAACATGGTACGCAATAACTGAGCGATACCCTGGCGCGCGGAGAGTTGCAAGGCGCTGACCAGCGAATAACCCCAGTTGCTGGCCGCCTCATCATCAAACAGGCCATATTGCGAACGTGTCGCAATGCGGTATGTCTGCATCTGGGTGTAACCAGGAACCACGGAGGAAGAAGCAACCTGGTTAGGCAGCGACTGGCTGGCCTGTACCTGGTTGGTCATGCGCAACGTTTTTTGATAGACCAGCAGGTCATTACTGCCGATCTTCGCTTCCGGCTTACCGCCCGGCAACAGGTCAAATGCGCCGGTGGCCATGCTGTACTGCACGGCGATTTCCGGCAGCATCATCGACGGGTTCAATATTTTAAATGAAGGTGCAAAATTACTCATTGTTTAGCCTCAAATCAGATGGAGAACAGGCCCATAGGCTTATCTTCCCAGTTAACGTCTTTGGTCGTTGCGTCTTGCACCGCCGCCATATTGCCTGCTGGGGACACTTTCAGCAGGCGGATAGAAATGCCGTCAACCGTGGCAACGTCGATCACCTGCGCTGCCGGATCCCACTTGAATTGCGTACTGGTCGTTGAGGTAGTCCCGTTCGCCAACGCGGCCACCGCTGCGCTGATCGGCAACGGAATACGCGCGCCGGTACCCAGGCGGTAGTAATGCACCCCGTTACCGGCCATAAACTGTGGTACGCCGTTATTCGGAGTTATGACACCGTGGTTAGCCTGGTTCATCACCATGAAGCCGTTGCACGATGTGGCTGTCGCCTGGCGGATCACTGCACCGAGCATTGCTTCGCTTGATTTCGGCACAGACTCAATGATCCCCATGCCACCCCACATCGAGCCGACCACATCGTCGGCCAGGACGCCAGCGGCTAACAGTAGGCGTACCGCCGGATCGTCTTGTGCATCGCCCTGCACCAGCCCGAACGATTCGACGTTAAAGCTGTTCTTGAAGGCGGGGCCAGTTTTAAATGCGTTTTCTAAAGCCATTAGCGAGTGCTCCCACTGTTAAATTTTACCAATTTCTGAGCCGGTACTTTTACGGTGCGCAGCCAGGTATCCATATCACCCTGGTAGTGGCGCACTGGTCGGCCTGCGGCGTCGAGGCGAACCATCTCGATCAGTCGGCCAGGTGTGCTTGAAACCTTGCGCTCAAACTCTTTTTTAGACTCAGCAAAGATGGCATCTTGCATGGTCTTCAACGTGGCCGAGTCAGCGATCGCGCGGATGTTGGCTTGAGCGAATGATGGGGCGTATTTCTGCATGATCGACAGCGTGCGCTTGATGTAGTCGGCAGACAGTTCCCCGGCATGAGGCGATGGCGCTTTCTGGCCGATTGCACTAAATGCGGAGTCGGCTTTAACTTGCTCACCGGCCATCGCTTCGGCATCAGACTTAACCTCTTCTTCCACTTTTGCTTGCGCCTCTGAGTCTGCCTTGGCCTGCTCTGCGGCTGCTGCTTCGGAGTCTGCGCGGGCCTGGGCCTCTGCCGCCTCTGCATCAGCGCGTTCTTTCTCTTCCTTCGCTTTGGTCGCTTCGGCTTCTGAGTCGGCGCGCTCCTGCTCCTTTCTCTCTTTCTCGGCTGCTTCAGCATCCGCGCGGGCCTTTGCGCCCTGCTCCATGCTGTCCATACGCGTTGCCAAGGCATCAAGCTTGACGCTAAATGTGCTGGCCAGCCCGCCGATGGTCGCTTCGAGAAGTTTTTTCATTTCTTCTTCATTCATTTCTAAATTACCTTTGTTGGAATTATCCACCCCTGACGGGCCGTTACCTTTATCCCACACGCCATTTGTGCCGCATTCTTCTGTCACTAAGGCGATGTGATCGAGCAAAAACGGCTTACCCTCAATTAAAAGGGTCGTGCCGCTTTCATCATTCGTTATTTCGATATTCTGCGATTCTTCGTTGAATAATACTGAGGGGCTGGTTGACACGGTGCCTTTCAGTATTTCTTCAATTACCCATTCAACGTAAATACGGACAACCGCCCATACCTCATCACCTTTGATGTAAGGCAGCATGACAGAGCCGACAACGCGGTCTTTAAACTCCTCCTCGTTCAGCTTGTTGTCTTTTTTTGGATGATTTGCGATAACTGGCAAGCCATTGCAGCGCCTGAGAAACTCGTCGTTGAGGTATAGGTCAGGGTCACGCCAAACAAACTCATCAATCCCCGCCCTATATGCCGCTCCGGTTCCCGTTATCCGCAAATTAACCAGCCAGGTATTCGAGAATTTAATCGGGGATAAAACAGTGCCATCCCTGATATTCTCGGCTAACTCAAGCTCGTTCAAATTCTCGTTTTCCTTTTTCAGTTAGGAATTCATCAGGAAGTTTTTGCGGCGCGTAGATGTAAGTCGCCTGGCAACTGCAAAAAACCTCTTCCCCCACGGCGGTGATCTCATCGTAATAGCCGTTTACTGGCTTAATCAGTCCTTGCTTGATGGCCCACGAATCACGCAACAGATAGATTTTCTCGTCGCGCTCTTTATGGTCTTCCCGATAGTCGTATCCAGGTCGCCGCCAGGGCGAGTGCCACTTAACGGCGATTGCACCGCCCTGCTGGGCGATGATGTCCTTTATGTTGGCCGCCAGCTTATGGCCCTGGTCGATGGCTACGCGCCGATGCTCGAAAGTCTGCTCGGACAGTTTGGCCCGTATCTGCGCCTTCTGTTCAACCCGGTCAATCGCGTTGGTGCCGTCATGAGGAATAGACGATACCCAGCCTTGGAAGCGCTGAATGGTCTTCTCGATGGCTGATTCGCGGTTTAGCTTGATAAGGTTGGCGCTGACAAAGATCCGGCGCTCCAACTCCTTGCGCAGATCGGGCCTAACTTTTGCCAGAGTAACTTTGGTCGGGCCACCGAACGGTTGATCCCGGATTGCTCCACCGTCAATCACCAGGCGCTTATAAATGGCGGTCAAGTGGTTGCGAGCTGTAGTCGGGCTGACTGTTTCGCGATTTGCCGCCGCGCGCAATCGGGCGCTCCATGACAGCAATGATTTTTCGCTATCCCAGCCATTGTCCACGTAGTAGTTAACGGCCTCGGTCAGCACCTCATAGAGCGTTTTAGGTTTCCTCGGCTTCTTCATTGCCTCCCCCCGTTGGCGGTTCAGGCGGCCTGTAGCTCTTAAGCTTATCCATGTCGAGGACGAGCGGCGCCCCCTCGTATGACTCCAACACGTTAATAACGTCTGACAGCCATTGAGCGGCCACGGCCTGGTTATCTGGATCTAGGCGAGGGTAAAGCGTGTCGAACACCTTGGTAGTCTGCTCCAGCAGCTTGCCTTCGCTGTCCTGACGTTCCTCGGGGGATTTCTCTTGCAGCTCTGGCCATGTTGCAGAGAATGATGCACGCCAACTGAAAAACGTCGTGTAGTAGTCTTCGGTGTAGAGAGCGGGGTATTCGTTTTTGAGCGAGTTATAGAAATCCTCGTTCCACGCGATGTATTGCACGATCTCTTCGAAAAACGTTATCACCGGATCAATCGACTGCCTGACGCTATCGATATATTGAGCGACCGCTTTCGAGTCTTCTTTACCCTCTCCAAAGCCATTGGCAAACGCCTCATCCTTCAAGATCGCCGCTGGCACATCACTACCGGCTGCAATGTCGGCAATAATATTGCTGCGGGCCGAGTTCATGGCGCCATCGATGTTCTGCAGGTTCAGAGACTCGATCGAGTCGCCCGCCCCAATGTTCATCACTCCTTTATTTTTGACGGCCTTTATCATGCTCCGCTTGGCTTTGTTCGCCATGCCCAGTACGCCGGATATTACAGACGAGTTCTGCGTCGTCTTGGCCACCAGCACCCCGGCCTTTTCGCTTACGAGGTCGTTGGTGATCATCGTGTTCACGTATGACCTCAGCGGGTATACGCAGCGCTGGAAGACGCTACGGCCCGTAAAGCCCATGCTTGATGATTGGTACGAGAGATAAATCGGCGAACCGGTGAACACCTTTATCGTGCGCGATGGGTGCCACTTCTTGCCCTGGATGTTCAGGTATTTATCCGGCTGCTGGAAGTCGCGCGCGTTCGGGTCTTGGCTGGTCACCATCGATCCAGCGGCGACGAGCGGGTCAAAGATATTGATAAAAATATCCTCTTCCTTCAGTCCCATCTTGGTGATCTGCTTGTAACTGCTCACAGAGTCCTGGCCGATACCAATGGCCGCCGCGCCATAACAGCGGGCGTTAAAGAAAAGGTTCTTTATTTTCTGCGTGATGCCCAGGCGTATCCACGTATCGATAAAGGCGTTCACGATCCGGTCTTCTGCATCATCGCTTACGTTGTAAATGCGCGGTTTGAACATGGCCATTTCGATCGGCTTCTCGACCATCTTCCCGCCGAGTGGGTGATACTCCCAGATGATTTTGCACATCTGATAGCCGGTTTCAGAGCCTGGCTGAATGTCCTCACCCATGAGGAAATCGGCGAGCTGAGAGTTTAGCGCTGCGTTAATTGTTTCTTCAGCCATTAGAGTGCGGCTCCGTTACCGAATGCGATGATTAATCCGTACAAGTAGCAATCGAGCAGATCATCAGCCCGCTTATGGGCGTCTTTGTCTGCAAGGTGGAAACCGGCGATTTGTCGCCATAGGTGGTTAGCCACTTTCTTTTTGAACTCGACGGTTTTATTGAATGCCGGTTCGGCAATCTTTGCCTTTTCGCAGTAGTGATGGCTGGACGCCATTACCGCGCGCTCGTCCTTGCCCTTCGAGGTCAGAACGGAGTCGATCGGCTTCATGTCCCAGCCTTCCGTTTCAGCCTTCTGCAGCAAGACAGCGCCGAAAGCGGCATCCTCAACGTGCAAGCCGAGGCTGCCCATTCGCGGCCTACATATTGTGGCCAGCCGCTCGAGGTTTTCGTAAACGCCGGGGATGTAGCTTTCTATCAATGACGCTTTGATCTGCACCACGTCGTAATCAATGATTGTCAGCCGTGGCTTGGTATAGGTTTGCTCGAATGCAAAGTACACAACGCCGGTTCCGTCATTCTCCAGCCCACCTTTCAGCGCGGTATCCATGACAGCAAAGATGGCGTCGCACGTTTCCGGCATTGGTACCGGTAGCCCATCCTCCAACAGCTTCTTGATGTCGAGTAGAGCGGACTCCGACCAGTCTACAAACTCGGCCAGGAACTCCTGTTGCCATACGCGCGGATCGGTTTCTTTCTCGATTTTCTCCAGCTCGTCGGCTGGCATGTATGGATTGGATGATGTCGGCGCGTGATGCTTATGGAAATTGAGAGACTCGTCGTGACACAGGGCATAGAAGAAGTTTTCGTCGTTAATGCCATCAGGGGTAGAGAACACCCAGGCGCGGCCTCGGTAGTCCACCAGCGTCGGCTTAATCGCCCTTGGCCAAACCTCTTTGAGCATTTCCGGGGATTTGGTGAAAGCCCCCTCATCAATGAGGATGGCGTGATATTTTCGGCCACGGCCAGCCAGTTTGTTATCGTTGGTTACCCAGAAGTCGATCTTCCCGCCATTCTTCAAAAGGATGCGCTTTTCTTGGCGCGAGCTACTTTTGATTAATGGGCCAAGCGCTTCCTCTAACTCATCAAATATCTCTTGGTACTGCCGATATTGAGCGGTAAATATCCCTACCCTCCCCGCTATGGGCTTCTTCGCTGACGGTACTTTAAATTTGTTAGTGACATAGCTTATTGCTATTGACACCAGCATCACCGTCTTACCCCAACGGCGACCGCAACAGACAACGTTATATTGATGCTCGCTGCCTTCTGTCCAAACTTTAAGCTGCCCGGCGTGCAGTTCAGGGACGAATATTTCTGCCATTTCACGCCCCTGTAAAAATAGTTACTCGCTCCCTGGTGGCTTCAGTGAGTTATGGATAATGATCGGCTCGTTTCCGCTACCTTTCTTAAGGTTGTCGATTTCAGCCTGCAATTTTTCATTGGTTAACTTGGCACGTTCAAAATCGAGATGTTTTCTCTGCAGATCGTGATCCGCTGATTTCTTAGTCGTATCCCAACCCTGTAGTTCGCCAAGCTGCTTGATTGCCGCCTTCGGATCATGAAGCTTTATCTTCAAGCCTTGTGGGCCAGCAGTTAACTCAGAGATTGCGGCCATGTCTTCCGGCCTGAGTAGTGACGAATCCTTAAAACTCCATGTAGCCTGATAAACCGGCTTGCCATCCTCGTCCTCTCCGACCTGTGAATTGCGAAACTCGGCCAAGTCGAATAATGACACTCGACCTAACGATGAAAGCCGCTCAAGGGCTTCCTGCTTCGTCATAACGGCATCGGTGATAGCCTCTTTGTTCATTTCATCAACAAAGGCTTTTACCTTGGGATTTCTATAGATTTCGCTTGCGCTAGCATGTGCGTGATCTTCTTTCTTTGCCTTGCCTCCGGCCCCCCTGTAAGCGTCTATTTGGGTTAGCCCCTTGACGATGCCTAACGCAAACTTTTGCTGTGACCTGGTCATAGCATCGAATAGGGCTTTCTGGTGTTCAGTTAGCTCCATATCGATTCCTTTTGGTTACTCCTTCGGTACCCACTGCAAAGCTGGCTTTTTTAGTGGTCAACTAAAGCTTGATCACATAGTCTGCATCTATGTCAACCTGCTCATTGCGTTGAGGTTTAAGTTCGGCGATCCTGTTCTGGATGTTAGGTTTCGCTAAGTTTTCGCAACCTAATGCACGGGCGGTCCTTTCGCTGTACCCCGCCCGAATAGCCGCTTGCGTGGCATTTAAATCGATGAGGTACTCGCGACAGAACATTTCTTGCTTGTCGGTGAGTGCAATTTACTTTCACTTTTTTTAGAGGGGTATTTACATGGCTGTTAAGTTTGCAGATGGAATCGTCGTTCAGTTGAATTCCGGCGGCCCACTTATGACTGTTAGTTTCTTCGATGATGAAAGAGATCAGTATTATTGTGAGTGGTTCGTTAAAGATGAGCGTAAAGCATCATTCTTTAACGAGGCCTCCCTAATAGAGCATAAGGCTGAAAATCAGTAATTGACCAGCTTGGCGGCCAATAAAATGCTGGCCGCCATTTAGAGTAATCCTCTGCCTGTTGAAATGCGACGCCCGTAATCGGTGACACCACACCATCGTGAAACCTACACAAAACTCTGTGAAGCGCCAGATTAATGACGCTTGTCAGAATTATATAAAAGCCGTTGTGAAAGTGGCTCTGTGTTGCCATTGCATCATTCGATGAAGAGTAACTTTGGCTGAGTTAGGGACAGGATTTGCTCAAACTCTAACGCCAGTAGCCGCTTCTCTCTCTTCCTGGCATTCATCAACTTGCTGCCCACCCTAGCTTTCACCTCAGACTTTGCCACCTTCAGTGCGTGTCGGTGCTGGGCTTCCTCGCCAACTTCATGCCAGCGGGTTAACTGCTCTGCCATCCAGTTAAACGCCTGGATGTATCTCACCTTGATGAGCATTGCTGCCGATCCAGTAAACCCCATCACTACCAGCATGTAGCCATCTTTTCGTTAGCTTGAACATCGGCTGAGCTTCACCATTTTTATCAATAAAATCAGCCTCCTCAAAATTGAGGGCGGCAAATTCTTCCGGGCATTCATCTCTAACCTGCCGAATCTTTCTCAACACGTTGTCATGCCTCTTGCCAAAGTAGTCGGCGATCTTCTGGCTCGTCGTGAATGCCTTGCCTTGAATTGCCATAACCATCTTGGAGAAATCGAACTCCTGTACTACATGGTGTTCTGTCATTGTGTTTTCCTTTAGAAACGAGCCTCGTTGCCCAGAAACGACGCCCACAGAGAAGGTCACCACCTATAACGGCGTTCCTCCGAGGCTTGTTTCTAGAAGACTCTGTGTGATTACTTGCGCCGGGCATGGCGCGGTAGTTTTACTGCGGGTATAAAAAAGCCCCAGCAGGTGCCAGGGCTAAAGTGTTTGTCAGGTTGCCGGTCGGTTTCCCGACCATTTACTGTTGGGTCCGCATCATTGCCACGCTTGCCAGAGTTGCGTTGCCACTTGCGGCTTACCCGCCAGCCAGATAGAGATCACCACCTTGCCGGGCCAAAAAGACTTAAGCTGTAATGAGAATTTCCTTGGTCAATCTCACCAGTTGTTAGATATTGTGCGTAAGCAAACTTAATGAGTGTTCGTCTAATGAATAATTCCGAATGGGAGTGGTGCTTAAATGATAATGACGCTCTCTATTTTATGCCTCTCGACCATGAGGTTTTGGGTAATTTTAAAATTCGCTTTCAACTAAGCGGATCTAGGCTCGTTTTATCCGATGTAACCATTAAAGGCAAAGATGTTGTTCTATTTGAATATATTGATGAAGATGATGAATTTCCTGGGGTAGCTGATTTTATGGATACAGGCAATACCGTCGAGAGCATGATTGAGCACTTGAACGCAACAGACAGCATTTTCCATGAGCCAATTTATAAAGTGGTACATGAATGGGCTCTTAAGCTTTTTTACAAGTAAATCAGATTTACGAGACGTGCCTGTCTGCTTTATCGGGCTAATTCAATTTCTCGGATGGCCGCCTTGTCCCGGTTGCACTGGCCCAGCGCTACGAATAGCTTGGCATTCAGAACCAGGCTGTCACCGTATAGCAATGGGGTCGGTGTTTTCGGCACCGGCGTGGCCGCTGTCAGTTCAGGGTTTATCTTTGGCGGGTACACCGGTACGGGCTGAGTTTTCGAGCACCCGGAGATTATCAGTAGCGGCATCAGGGACAGCGCGAACAGCACACTCATCGTCTTTGACCGCCTTTCTGATATAAACAATTCTCGTCTCGCCTTCATCAGCAAGTTTCTGTTTGTCTTCATGGGCGGCCTTTGAGATGGAGTACATCAGATCGATAGCAGTCAGCATGCTGGTAGTGATTGCCTGAGCGCTGGATATCTCAGACTGTGCCGTGGAGTATTTACCGTGGTAGTGGAACGCCAACCAGGCTACCCCGGTGAACAAGCAAGTCAGGATGGCGATGGCTGTAGTGGCGATCCGGTTCATGACAGGAATAACTCCCGCTCTGCCGCCCGGCGCGTAACCAAACCACGAAGCTCTTTACCCCCGGCTTTATTCCATTTTGGAAACTCATCCGCCGCGCCCTGCTTATCACCCGCATTGAGCTTTTGCAGTAGAGTGGAAGTGCTAAGCGACCGTGTTCCGAGGTTGTAGGCGAAGCTGACAAGGGCATCAAACTGCTGCTGATTGATCTTGGCTTTCACCAGTTGGTTTACGCCTTGTTCGTACTGAACAACGCCGCATTTCAGCAACCGATCAGCGGCTGCTTGATCAATGGTCATGCCAGCCTTGATTTGCTTGCCGTCTACCGCGTGAGTCCAGCCATACCCGATCGTCCAGACGCCGACGCTATCTTGGTAGGCTTTAAGTTTGCACCCCTCAAACTGCTTGATAAGTGCTATGCCGTTGGCGCTAATATTCATTTCATTGCCCCTGTCTTTCTATCGGCTAGATCCTTTATCCGACTGCCGAAATACTTGGTACCGAGGTAGCCGATAAAGACGCTGGCCAGGTATGCCCAATCAGTGCCGACGCCGATCAGCGATAGGCCGTCTTTGATAAACCAGCCGAATATCGAGCACATCAGCGCATCAAAAAGGGATTTCCAGCTACCATCCCCCTCGTACTTGCCGCGCAGGTACGCCATTGCGCCAGCCAGCAACGCAGCGATCCCCTGCTCTTTTATGGATACAATCCATGCAATAATTGCCGCCCAGACATCTGGGTTACTTTTATGCATCTGCATATGTCCTTACCCCGCTGGGCGTTAGAAATGAGAAAGGCCCACCGAAGTGAGCCTTTAGATAGGTTGATAATGGTTACAGTGCGGTTATTTCTAGCCGCTTACCCAGCGCCTTAAGTGCGGCCTCGATCGTATCGATTTTAGTCGCATGGTTAAGGGTAACGATCCGGTTAACTTCCTGCGGTCGCGTACCCAAGCGGCGGGCCAGTTCTGCCGGTGTTGTGCCGGTGGCGATCATGGCGTTAAGCAACAGCACTTTAGCCGCCACGCTCGCTGGCACATCGATAAACTCTTCGCCGTCAGCGCTTGGCATCGGTACGGGTCGCCGATCTTCAAAGTAAAAATCAAACGCCGTTACCAGGGCGTCTTGCGCCAACGATAGCGCCTCTTCCCTGGTATCTCCGCCCGTTAATGCCTCTGGGATATCCGGGAACGATACACACCACCCGGTTTCGTCATGCTCAAATTTTACGGGATATCGCATATTTGACTAAGTGAACCTTCGCGAGTAACCAGCCCCGGAGGGCTAGTTTATTATTTAAGGCCAAGTTGCTTGAGAATCGCTTTTCTCAGCGGCTCCGGTATTTCCTTCCCCGGATGCCTTGGCATTATCGTCTGCTTGCCGTTGAGGTAGATTTTCAGGTGGTTGGTACCGTTTGAAAACTCCGCCCCTTGTGCTGCAAGCCAACGCTGGAACTCGCGTTGCTTCACTTCCTCCTCCTGTTTGTTTAACTTGAAACCAGTATAAACATTTTTGTTTATCTGGGCAAGAAGGAATATAAACATTTTTGTTTATTTTTGTTCGATGTGCTGTTGAAGTTGCGGCTTGACGATAAAGCGGTCCACAGTTTCATGAGTCGCAAACGTGCAACCACAACTAACGTTTCGGCATTGATGGTAGCGCTCTTTGGTGTTATCACTCAGGTAACGGCTTGAGCGAGTGTGAGCTGGATTACCGCACAGAGGGCAGTGCATCATTCTGAACTCTCCAGCGTATAAAAATAGATAGCCATCACACCATAGTCACTCTAAGACAGATATGGTGTTTGTACTGATTGTAGTGGTCAACAAAAACTGGCCACGGTTTTAGAGTTTATCCAGAACAACTGTTCTGATTCATTCGGTGTCAGCCCACCATTATACTGATGAGGCCGGAGCTGACTGTAATAACCCGTTATGTA
>Ga0256410_1000372_pt1 | contig 47875 bp, 85 predicted proteins | sample PhyWR1_FD_185983 | JGI IMG/M metagenome (GOLD analysis project Ga0256410, IMG submission 185983) | Leaf surface microbial communities from wheat plants in UC Gill Tract Community Farm, Albany, California, United States - DLSL W.R1 | ecosystem: Host-associated > Plants > Phyllosphere >... | reverse complement strand
TTACGTTGCTTATTTCACCTGCGGCGATGGCGTCGTAAATAGCCAATGCATGAACTTTCCCCACGGGTGAATCCCAGTCAGTCAAGTCGTCCAGGTGGTCGCAAAGTGACTTTGCGAATTCTTCACGCTTGCGCTCTGCTTCGGTAGGGATAGGATTTAATGCCATGAAATGGTATTCATCAGCATCAAGAGCGGCGCCGACACCTGACTTTTTCCAAAATCCAAAAACGCAGCCAGAAGATAAATGTTCTACTTTAAAGTTCCACCAACCAGCGCCGGGTGATTTTTTTCTAGCTCCACACTCAGTCCCAACCGGCGGCAACCCTTCGCCGTTCCATGCTGGCTGCTGCGATGCGGAAAGTGCTGCTTCGTATTGCTCGCGGGTTACGAAAAAAGAATCATCCAGCATTCTGCTTGGAGTGAAGAGTCCACGATAATTCTCGCAGAGCATATCCAAGCGAATGCCAAACTCGCGATCAGGTCTTAACTGTTTGTCATAATCCTGTCCAATGCGCTTTATCCCTTTAGGCCACCCGCCACGCTTAGGTAATTCCTGAACTAATAATTCAATCAGTTTCATTTTCATCTCCGCGTTTATAATTAATTATGCGTTAAATACTTCTGCTTTCTTTGCGTTTTCTCGCACACAGAACCCAATGCCTGCCATTACAAGTGCGCAAATAAGATAGAAGATGGATGTAACGATAAAGCCACCAATGCAGAGCGCGATAAACATGCAGCCAGTCTGAAGCCATGAAAAAAATCTACCTACGGGTCCATGGGAAAGATAAACCTGACTTGCCTCGATCTTATCTTCTTCCTTGCCAGCAGAGTAAATCACAGCTTCGACCAAGAACACAAAAACGCAAAGCAACACTGATAACCAGCAAAGCGCGACGCCAATGGTAGAGTACTGACTTTGTCCGGTGATATGCGCGTAAACAATAGAACCGAACGCCGAAGCCCACAATGCAAATCCGATAATTTTACTTTTCATTAAACCTTCCTCATGAATGAATGTTATCTACGACGCTTAATCTACGTCATAGGCATGACCCTGTCAACATGTGATACAATCTCAGCACCAAATTTATGGAGATTTAATTAAATGGCACAGGCAAAACCGGCAGCACCAAAACCAAAATCAGCAGCAGTAAAACCTAACGGCAGCTCACGCGGCCCATCTCGCGGCGGGCGTAAGTAATATGCTCAGCCTGGACATCACTGTTGCGGTTATGTATCTGCTCGCCGTTATTGTGACGCGCAGGCTGGCATTCGTTATGTTTCTTCCGGCGCTGTTGATGTCAAATGTGCTTGCTGGTTCGCCACTGGTTGACTGGCTATCCACTGACAAAAACAGCCCGGAGTTCATCTATTACCTGGCGCAAAGCATGATTTGGCTCTTACCTCCAATGCTTCTGCGTAAATCGCCACGTCTGGCGCTGTGTTCACTATCAATGTGCATTTACGAATGGCTGGTTTCGGTTGAATCATTCATCTGGCAGTACGTCACGCCAGTTGAAACGCCGCTACATTCAGAGTACGCATTCCTGGTGGTCGCAATCCATCTTGTTAATCTTTCTTCTGCGACCAAATGGGGCGGCGAAATTGGATATCTTAATTGGCCTTTTAGTCATCGCTCTCGCTCTATGGCGAATCTATAAAGTCTGGTCGGGAATAATCAGAGAGGTCAGAAATGAACGAAAGTCTGCGACAGGCAGCCGAGCAGGTAATCAGCGGAACGGCCGGTCAGATAATCGATAAAGCCGGGTATGCTTCAATTGGCACCGGCATTGGACTTAAAGCGGCAGGAACTGAAGTTATAATGGCCCACGCCACAGGATTTATGAGTCTGTCCCTGACTGAATGGGCAGCTATAGCTTCTATCGCGGGTGCCATTTCTCTCGTTGTGAAAAACATCTTTGAGATGTGGTGGAAAGCACGCATGGAGAAAAAGTATGGCCGCACCAACGACTGAAGAACTGATTGCTGCGCTGTCCGGGCGTGGCGTTACCATGAGCGCTATTGAGGCGACAGGAATCCTGTGCCTGCTGGATTCAATCACCGAATGCCTTGAGCTGAATTATCCTGGTGATGAGTGCCGCCAGAGCGCAATCCTGCTTTATGCTGCGCTCCTGCTCTCCACATCCACATCAGGCCGCTACGTCACAAGCCAGTCAGCTCCGTCGGGTGCAAGCCAGTCATTCGCCTACGGCACGAAACCATGGTCATCTGTGTACAATCAGATGCGCCTCCTTGATCCTGCAGGGTGCACCGGTGACTTAGTGGCCGACCCCAATGAAACTGCAAAGCCATTCTTCAAGGTGGTAACTGGCTCACGGAGATGCTTCTGATGACCAGTATTGCCCGGTTTTCTTACACACAACCAGCTACCGTATGGCATCGTCAGGAGCCGGATGAAGATGACCCGATGGCGGTGGAAGGTGGATTTTCTGCGCCAGTGGCGATCATGTGCGACTACGGATTTAACGGCAAGGTAATGACCGACCAGTCAGGCAATGAAATCGTTGCCAAAGACACATACTGGACAGAGTACGTTGGTATCAAGGAGCATGACTACATTGTGCTGGGAATATCTGCCGAATTAAACCCGCTGGATGCTGGTGCGCAGGAAGTACTGAACGTGATTAATTATGGAAATACCTTTAATCGAGCTGAACCACCAGACTTTGCGATCATCACGGGGTAATAATGGCTGGCAAACTGATGGGTCTCAAGCAGGCACAGCAAAACCTGAATAAGATTGTCGATGAGATTTCGTCGCAGAAGATTGTGACCGCGCTCACCAGTGCCAGCATCATCATTGCCACTGAAGCAGCCAGCATGACGCCCATCGATACCAGTACGCTGATTAACAGCCAGTACCGCACCATTGATGTGAATGGCACGCGCGTTACAGGTCGGATTGGTTACTCTGCCAACTACGCGCTGTACGTGCATAATGCCAGCGGCAAGTTGAAAGGCCAGCCGCGTGCAAATGGCAATGGCGCGTACTGGGGGCCAAACGGTGAAAGCAAATTCCTCGACAAGGCTGTCGAAAACACCCGCAGCATGGTTGATGCCGCTATTATGCGAGAGATGCGCAGATGATTGACATGACAGATCGCGTTACTGCGTACCTGAAAGATGCTGGCCTGACTGACGGCTACAAAGTTCAGGAGATGTTCTGGCGCGATACGGGAAAGGCGACTGATAAATTTATTGTTATTCAGCCAGCAGGAGGCACATCAGTGACTGATGACCTGTCGAATGATTACTTCGCAACGGTCTGGGTTCTTGGCGTGCAGGGTGGAACCGACCTGAAGGATGTTGTCACTCGTGGGCGTGAAATCATGCAATACGTGAAAGACAATGCGGTTGATTCATGCCTGGGATATGTGCGGTTGTTAAATCCATTCCCGACGCCAGTGCAGACTGAAGAAAAGCGTGTTGCCATCCAGATTTCACTGCTTATCCGATACGGAGAATAAAAAAATGCCGCACTAGGCGGCTAAAGGGTGGTGGTGCAGGGGTGATTTGGTTGTGATGGAGAGACTCGAACTCTCACTCGCGTTCAGCATTATTATCATGGCCTGCCGCGCTGGATTACTCCAGTTGATACATTACTCTACCCATTCAACCAGCAAGCTGGAATTGAGTTACATCACAACGGAAATATCACTGCCGGTGTCCGAATTGAACGGACCTTTTCGTTGCCCATCGCCAGTTTGTAAGCTGGTGCAAGGAGTTGAACCTCGCGTTATGCCTTGCTCGTCAATGATATTACCTGTTGTGCCTTCGTCTTTCCGAAGTGTCAAACCTAATAGCCAGGCTGGTTAAACCCCCTCACAGTAGGTCACATAACTGCGGCTGAAATGAATATACTGCCTTTATCTACTGCCGTCAAGCATCATCATTGCTGTGATATAATCGGGGCGCTATAGCATTTACTTTAACGTTAGAGGATAAGAACATGGCAATTTGCCCTAATGATACGATCAAGCTAGTTGGCCGCAACGCCACACTCGAAATCGCAGATGGCTGCCCAGACGTCTTGCCAACCGAGGCTGAGTGGAAATATGCAGGAGCACTGACAACCAAGGGCTTTGATTTCAGTCCAAACACAGTAACTTCTGAGGCTGACGACACAGGCGGCTTCCAGGAGTCTCTGGTGACCAACTCAGATTTCACTATTACCGCTGAAGGTGAAGTGCGTACTAATGATAAATCTGACGAGTATGGTTTTGGTCGCATGGTTCTTTACTATGCAACTGAGCTTAAAGCGCGCCGCCAGCCTACCGTATGGGTTCGGCTTGGTTTCGGGCCGGTGACAATGATCATGTACGCGACAATCACCGCATTGAGCGGAGATGCTGGCACGAATGACATTGTTACTTTCTCAATGGAGCTGCACCCAGCCAACTCCGACACCGTTACCATTGAGGAGGCTGCATAATGGCAACTATCACCCCAACCTCAGTGCGCGGAGCTGGCGGTCCTGGCACTCTGACCGTCACTGTGCTGACCGCATCTGACACGCTGGTTTACAGGCCAACGCAGTCTCAGGTGCTGATTCTGCGCAACGACACAGGCTCATCTAAAACGGTGAACATTGATGGCGCTAACGCAAGCACGATTTCACCGAGCGGATACGGCGGCACTATCAGCGTTGCTGGCGGTAAGGATATCGTGATTGCGGATGGTGCTTCTGCATTTGTTCGCCTGAGCGATATCAAAGCATTCCTAGCTGGTGTTATTGCCATCACTGGCGGCACTGGCGTTGAAGCTATGCTTATTGAGCAGTAATAAAAAGGCCCCGAAAGGGGCCTACTTGTTTGCCTCATAAGCCGCCCTAGCAAATCCGCGAGGAGTAAGTGAGCGAAGCTGCTTTGTTTTGGTAGATGCCCCACCTAATGATTTCCAACCCCAGAAACAACCGATGTGCTCAACTGGTTTTTTCTCTGGCATCACGAATCCATTCCCCGCCCAGATGCATGTTTTCTTGGTGTACCCATCACGCGCCGGCATCTTTGGATGAATTACTGGCTCAAAACCTGACATATACCCACCGTACTCATAAGGGTCGAAGTAATAATCTGGCTTTCGCCATTCTGTGCATAGCTTTCCTACTGGATTCTCAACCATCCAAGGACAAGAGAAAACATCACCCAAGCGCCGTGCAACTTGGGCAAGTTTCACATCGGTTTCTATTTCTGACTCATCTCTTTCATGCTTACTTCCGCATCCGGCCATATTGGTGCATGATGGAAATGAAAAAATAAAATCAGGCGCTGGATAATCGGCAAAGCAAGAGTTTGGCTCAATGAATTTGTTCACATAAAATAAATTATCATGCTTCATTTTCACTGCGTACTCACCGTGGTCAGCATCGTCAGCATTAAAGCAGTAAACATGATGCCCAGACATAGCCCACGGTAGGCCCATAATTCCTGAACCATCAAACATGCTCCAGATAATCACAGAGATTCCCCGCTCATCATCTCAACCAGCGCCCGTGCCTTTTCCTCTGCCTCTTCTTTGCTGAACCCCTGGTCAACATAGAGCGCACTGTAAAACTCAAAGTCAGCCTGCATTTCTCTGTCGTCCATGATTAATCCTCGTAGTTGTTATTGCTGGCCCAAATCATTGCCAGCAGCCAGCCAGCACCAGTACAGCCAAGGAAGAAGTTTAAAATAAAGATTGCGCTGCGTTGCTTGTGTTTAGCTTTGTAAGCCTGAATGGTTGGCACGAAGTAAACCAGCAATGCTGCGAAAGCGATAAGACCAAAAACAAAGTAATTTTCCATCTGTTAATCCTCATGTGTTGTCTGATGAGTTGAATCTACGACACCATGATTCAGCTGTCAAGCGTGGTATAATCGCGAACATCAAAAAGAGGATTCGCGATGCGCACACCAATCACCGAAATTGGCGAGATGATTATCGGATGTAACGATAAGCAATTTTTTCTCAAGCCTTCATTCCGCGCCATGATGGCAATTGGCTCACCTAAAGACATTGTTCACACCTATGCTGTGCTGAACGGGCTTGATGTGCGCAATGCAGTAAGTCAGTCCATGAGTGCGTTTGGTTGTGTACCGATGTTTATCGCCAAGACCCTCACAACTAAGCACTATCAGCGAAGCATCCTGAGTGCAGCGCAGGTTGTCATGCAGGCTTGCTGTGATGAAGATTTATCATTAATGATTGGCGGATGGAAACCTGGAAAGCGCGGCATGGTCTATGTGATGGGCGCAATGCCGGTCGGTGATATCGTTAAGCTGGCAACGCACCTGATGGAGCATGGCATCATCGGTAAATCGCCACTTAAGCAACCACAACGCAGCGCTGACTCTGGCAAGACTACACAGGAATTCCATGCTGTCGAATACATCTCATCTGCTCGTGCGCACTTCGGCATGAGTCGCGAAGACGCTGAAGACCTGACCATGACTGAAATGCAGATGATGATTAAGTCGAAGTATCCAGAGCCCAAAGGCTACACGCGCCAAGAGTATGACTCTCTATATGAGCAACGAAACAAACTGCGCGCCGAGCGCCTGAAAAAAGAAGCAGAGAAGAAAGGAGCGCAGCTGAATGGCTAACGAAAATGCTGGTGGGATTTATTACGAAGTTGGCGCTGATGTTGCTGACCTACTTACGGGTGCTAAACAAGCTAACGATGCTCTCGCGGGAATTGAGAAAGCTGCAGGTAAGGCATCAGACGGATTAAAAGCAACTGATGATTCAGCTAAGAAGGCTGGAGACTCCATTGGTGGAGCAGGAAAGGAGGCATCAACTGCCGCCAGGGTAATTGAGCGCCTCGGTAATGAGGTGGCAGTTCTTGCTGAGCAGCAGGATAAAGGTGCTCGCAGTGCAGCAGTGCTTTCAGCCCAACTTGCAGCTGGAGAGGGCGCAAGCCAGGAGCAAGTCCGCACCATCGGCCAGCTGGCTGGGAAGCTATTTGATGCCAAGCAGCAGATGGATGATTCTGCCAAAGCAGCTCTGCAAAATGCTCAGTCCATGAAGCAGGCTGCTCAGGAGTATCAAAGGACAGAAGGTGCTATATCATCACTTGAAAGAAATCTTGATTTAGCCATCACTGAGATGGAATCTGGCTCCAGGGCTGCAGCAGTTCTGGCCGCTCAGTTGCAGGCTGGAGCTGGCGCTACACAAGAGCAGCGATCCAGAATTGAACTACTTGCCGGAAGTCTTTATGACATGAAAGCAGCTCAAGATGCAGCATCACGCGCAGCATCTGAGCAGGCAAAGTCAGCAGCCGCACAGGCTCGCGCTCTTGCACAAGAAGCCTCTGAGGCAGCTAAAGTAAGAGGTGCAGCACAGTCTTTAAGAATGCAAATAGCAGTACTGGATGAAGAACAGAAAAATGGAGCACGTAGTGCCGCCATGCTGTCTGCAAGACTCCAGGCTGGCTCCTCTGCTACTGCTGCTCAGCGCAAAGAAATTGGAGAGCTAGCTGGCAAGCTTTATGATCTGAGAAATGCTCAAGATCAAAACGTAAAAAGTTCCAGCGGACTAAAAACAGGCCTGACCGCCATTGCTGCAGCCATCTCGGTCGCTCAGATTGTTTCATATGCTAAGGCTTTCCTTGAAACAGCTGATGCAATGACGCAGCTTCAGGCTCGTATTGACCGCCTGTCTCCGAGCGCAAAAGAAGGCGCGGCCACATTCCAGTCTTTGGCAATGATCGCATCGTCGAGCGGGTCAAGCCTACAGGAAACTACAAAGCTCTGGGAGCAGCTTACCAGCTCTTTAAAGGGTGCTGGTGCAACGAATGGCCAGGTCTTGGCGCTGACCGACACGCTGCAGAAGATTGGCAGAATTGGCGGCTCATCAACTGAAGAGATGTCCAATGCCTTGAGGCAGTTTGGTCAGTCAATATCTGGGGGTACGATTCGCGCAGAAGAATTCAACAGCATCCTGGAACAGATGCCTGAGCTTGCTCGACAGATAGCTGCTGGCCTTGGAATTAGCGCGGCGAATGCTGTCGGTGAGCTTCGCAAGCGGATGCTCGAAGGGAAGCTTTCAGCTGAAGATGCGCTCAATGCAATCATGTCCCGCACATCAGACGTTAACAGTGAGTTTGAAAAGCTGCCACGCACCACCGGCCAGGCAACAAACAGCCTCAGTATTGCATTCCAGGAGCTTGTTAAGCAGGTTAATGATGCGACTGGAGCTAGCGGACTCTTGGTAAAAGTTATAGACAGCCTCACATCGTCAATCGACCACCTTACCGGCAAGGCTGCAACAGCCACTCAGCAGATGGCTGAACTTACCAGCACTGGGGAAATGTATGCGCGCCGCGCTCGCACATGGGCTGCAATTGGCTTAGATGGATGGGCAGAGCAGGCTCAGGGCGTATCTGCGCTAAGTAACCGTGCCGCAATGTTGGTTGGAGACCTGAATGCAGTAACTCAGGCAGGCAAAAAAGCAGCTAATAACCAGCCGATAAAAATTGCTGGCAGCGGTGGCGATGACAAGGAAGTTCAGAAGCTTGAGAAAAATACCAAGCGTAAAATGGAGCTGTCCAGGCTTGAGGGTGAGGCACGTGCGCGTCTTCAGGCTCAATATGATGCTGAGGATGCTGGCATTAAGGATTCTGGGCGTATCAAGGCTCTGCAGGATGAGTATGCTGCTACTGAGCGCAACACATCGGCCAAGAAAACCAGTAATGCTGAAGGAAAGAAAACAGAAACACAGCAGGCAGCAATTAATAATAAATTAGCAGAGCTGCAGCAGCGATCAAGCCTTGCAGCCGGGAGCACCGCTGAACTTTCCAGGCAACAAGTTATTCTCCGCGCCGAACAATCGCTTGGTGAGGGCGCTACTAAACAACAAATCCAGCTTGCAGGCGAGCTTGCGGCCAAGGCTTATGACACTGCAGCCGCATTAAAGGCTCAGACAGAGGCCGACAAGGCAAGAATGAGCCTTCAAAACCAGTTTCAGCAAATTCAAAAAACAGCAAAACCATCTATGGCTGCTGATGAAACTTACAAGCAGCAAATGCTGGCCATTGAGCAATATAAGATGGCCTATCCCCAGAGTATTGCTGAGGCTGAGGCTGCACGTGCAGCTATTGAAAAACAATACAGGGATAACCGTACCGCACTGATGTGGGCAGAATGGCAGCAGCAGAGTCAGGCCGCCACAGTATTTGGTGAGGCCCTAGACACCTCACTTAATACAGTGTCCAGCTCCATTACTGGCGTATTAAACGGCACGCAGAGCATCAATGAAGGCCTTGCTAACGTCGCCAATACCGTACTGAGCAGCGTGGTTAACTCATTCGTCCAGATGGGTGCTGAGTGGGTTAAATCTGCCATCATGGGCCAGACCGCTCAGGTTGCAGCAATCAGCACGACCACGGCAGCATCCGTAGCTGGCACCGCAACAACTACCGCAGCATCGACGACAGCTGCAGCGACTACAACTGCGGCATGGACTCCTGCAGCCATCGTTGCATCCATCGGATCATTTGGTGGCGCAGCTGCCATTGGTCTGGCTGCAGTAGTAGCAGCGCTTGCGTTCTCTGGCGGGCTTTCTGGCAAGCGTAAAAACGGCGGCCCTGTTCGGGCAGGAAGCATGTATCAGGTAGGTGAAGGGGGCATGCCTGAAATTTATCAGGCTTCATCAGGTCGCCAGTACATGATCCCCGGCGATAATGGTTCGGTAATAAGCAACAAAGACATGATGAGTGGCAGCGGCACATCAGGTGGCGGGCTGGTGGTGTACAATAACATCCAGAACAACTCATCTGCTAATGTTAGCTCAAGTGCACAGCAGAATGCTGATGGTTCATTGACTATCAGTACATTCATCTCAGACATGCAAAACGGCGGACCAATGTCTCAGTCTATCGGAAGCACATTTAATACTCAGCGCAAGGCTAACGAATAATGGCGATACCATACCCTGACTGGCTACCCCTGGCGCAGCGCGCTAACAAGCAAATGACCTTTGATACCGGCTTTCGCACTGACCAGCCTGCAGTGGGCGCGCCGATTTACCAGAAGCTGACCGATGACCTGAAGACTCAGTGGTCCCTTACATGGATTTTCACGCTGCAGCAGGAGCGTGCATTTCAGTTATGGCTGCGCAGCCCTGACTACCTGGACAACTGCTCGCAGTGGTTCACTATGCCCCTGGATATCGGTGGTAGTGGTTTGCAGCAGCAGGAATTGCACTTCACCACCTTTCCTGTGCAGGCATCAATCAGCGGCGGCACCGTGACATGGACTGCCACGGCGATAGCACGCGAACTGAACAATACTGATGATGAATTCGACGACATCATTATTGAGCTGTCGCCGGACTGGTACTCATGGCTGGATGAGGTGGTTAACCGTGACCTTCCCACCTACCCCTATGCAGTTCCACTGGATTTAACGGTGACTGACGATGCCTAGTTTTCGCGAATACAAGTCAACGCGCCCTGCGCGAATTATGTATGACACGATTACGTTTTATCACCCTTCATTTGGCTATATCTATCTTGTAGCAGAGCAGCAGAAGGTTATGACATTTGAGGGGCAACAATTCCAGCCTGTGAGAATGGAGGTTGTGTCGAGCCAGCAGAGCAACACACCGGTAATTAATGCCACAGTTAAATTCTCCAGGCTAGCTCAGGACTTCAAGCAGAAACTGAAGTTATGGCGTGGGGCGAGTCGTGTCACGCCAATCACCTGTACATACAAGCGCTATGACTCAATCGACATCAATACTCCACTCAAGCCATGGACACTCTATGTATCTTCTGTTTCGATGGACGATAGCGATGTGACGGTAGCTGTGACAGTAAAGAATCCGATGAATAACAACATCGCACTACTCTATAACGTTGACGAATTTCCGGGGCTGGTAAATGTCTAAAGATGAATTCATTGCGTTAACGATTGGCAAGCCGTGGAGAAATCGTGCTATCGGATTTGATAGCCTTGATTGCTGGGGCCTGGTCTGTTTGTACTTCTCTCGCGTCCTGGGAATTAATGTCCATCACGCCCAAAGTTACGACATGGGAGCTGAGTTCATGACATGCTTCACCGATGAGGTGGTGTTCTGGTCACGAGTCACGCTGCCGGAAGAAAGCTGCATCTTTGTAGCCTATGTCGGTTCTGCGCCAGTGCATGTTGGCCTTGTTATTGATGGTCAGGCTTATCACTCACGAGCTGAGTGCAGCCATGTCAGATTTGATAAGATACGGACTATCGAGAAGCTATTTACTAAAGTGGAATATTACACTTATGCCAGTAATTGACATCCAGCGCGTACCCGGCCTGCCTAAAGAGCGATTTGAAGTTGCTGCGGGAACCAATTTCTTTAACTGGCTGTGTCTGCATGACTTGCATGCTGATATTGCTATATCAGTAAACGGTGAGCGCCTGAATGATGATGATGACCTGTCATTTATTTTAAATGATGGTGACCATATTGTTATTTATGATCAGCCTAAAAGTGGTGATTTGATTCAGACGCTGGTTAACCCGCTTGAGCACTTTAACCCTATCAAGTTTACGCAGAAGGTTTTTGCCGGACTCGCTGGCAATCAGGCTGCTGGCACAACAGGGTCAACAAAGACCTCGCCTAACACTAGCCTTAAGCAGCAAACTAACATCGCCCGCAACGGCGAAGCTCGCCCTGATAACTATGGCCAGGTGCGGGCTTTTCCTGACCTTATCCAGAGCTCCCTGGAAGAGTATATTAACAACATCAAGTACATCACGGAGTTCATGAATTTTGGCATCGGTCGTTATGATGTCAGCTCTGTCCGTTACTCAGAGTCAAACCTCGGCGCACTTGCTGGAGCCAGTTACACTGTATATCAACCAGGTGAAAACATTGGCACTATCGTTCAGCCATATCCATTCGATGACGTTGATGGACAGGAGGTCCCAGGGAAAAATGAGGCTACTGAGGACGGGTCGAGCGTTGTCATTGAGTCTGCCACAACCACAAGCGTCACAAATGCGCAATATGCTGGCGGACAGTTACAGGTCAAGATCCCCAAAAACAGCGCATTTGATTACTTTGTTGCTCTGGCTTTTCCGCATGCAGTAAATTTCACAGTAAATGTGACGTATGCAACTCCATCTGGAAATCAGACTCAAAACATCACCCTTTCTGGTAATCTGATTTCAGCTGTTGAAACTAATGACGGTGGCATTCCACCAACTCAGTACTGGTACACATTTACAATAAATAACCTCCAGGGCACGAATGCCAGTTATGTTTTTACCGGAACTATCAACAATACTTACTTCAACTTGACTGATAATCAGGCTCTAACCATTGGACCATTCTTCTCTCCTGTCCCGTCATCTCAGTTGTGGATTAATACAAGTTCGGGTCTTGGAGGGAATAGCGAGACAAACTGGCAGGTGACAATCTGGAAGGTTGATGATGACAACGTAATCATTCCTGGCACAACTCAGACTTTCACTTACCGACAGACCACGCCGCATGATTATACAACTGAGACATTCTATCGCACAGATAAGTTAACTCCTGTCGGTGGCTATGGACGCTATGCAGTCAGCTTCGTTCGAACAGACAACAGCAGCGATTCAAGCGTGCTGAAAGTAGAAGCGGTCAATGCTATCAACGTTCGCAGTAACGTAGTTTATCCACTGGAGACAATGATCCGTGTGACGGTGAGAGCGACAGAGAATGCTACGTCAGCACGGGAACGCAAATACAACGCGCTGATCACGCGACACACTATCAGCTATAACCTGTCCACGCAGACTATACGAAACACACTGGCACCTTCACGAAGCTTTGCTGACGCAGTATTGCATTCATGGGTTGTTATTGCAGGTCTAAGCGCTGGCCTTCTGGACCTTAATTCACTTTACACCATTGCTGCATCACTACCTGATCAGCGATTGGGTTACTTTGATTATACCTTTGATGATGAAGACGCCAGCCTTGGTGAGCGCGTACAGACAATCTGTGATGCTGCGCGGGTCATCTGCTTTTGGGATGATGGCATCCTTTCCTTTGTTCGTGATGAGGAGCGGCAGTACCCAGCCACAGTATTTAACACGAGAAACATGACCACAGAGCAATACTCTTTATCATACGATATGACTCTTCCTGGTGGCTTTGACGGCGTTCAGGTTCAGTACCGCGACCCCACAACGAATAAACAGTCGTATGTGAGATATCGTGTCGTCGGTGATTCTGTAGTTGCTGGTAATCCGAACAAGCCGAAGAAATTCGATATGCTTTATGTGCGCAATGCATATCAGGCTACTGACAGGGCATTGCTTGAGTGCTATCGCTTGCTTTACCAACGCGTCAGCATGAACATCACAGCAATGTCTGATGGTGAATGGATTAACGTTGGCGAGATGATTCAGGTTGTCGATATGTACGATGAAAACCAGCAGTCAGGTGAAATCCGTAAGCGTGAAGGCAACATCTTCTATACTAGCGAAGCCATAAACTTCATTGGTGATATGTTCGTTGTTGTTACTGACAGAAATGGAGCCGTAAGCGCCAGATATCCAGCTACACCAGTAGAAGGCAATCGGAAGACATTCTATGCAGAACTTCCATCAATAGACCTTGCAATATGGGATGGAGTTAACGTACAGAGTGCATCTCGCTATGCCATCGCCACAGATACCGAGCTTGAGCGCACTAAGTGGGTAATCACGAGCAAAAACCCAGGAACGAATGGCAAGACTACTCTTGCAGTTACTGAATACAATGATGAAATGTACAACTACACCCTGTCGTAAATACAGTCTCTATGTCGTGGTATAATGCTGCGACATTTAATTAAAGGATAGTGAGATGGCCAGTACACCCACTAAAAATCCAGTTCCCAGTGAAAACTATGATGACCTGCGCTTCAACGCCGGTAAGCTGGATGAGTTCGTAACTTCACCTGACAACAACTATACCGACAGGCTTGGCATCACCCATCTTACCTCCAGAGGGTTGCAGAACAGTGTGGCCGGGGCGCTATTGCCTGCCAACAACCTCTCTGACGTGTCCAATAAAGACACGTCACTGACTAACCTTGGTGGTGGGACTACTGGTGTCGCGGTTTTCAAGGCCGCAACATCGGCGGCAGTGCGAAGCGCTATTGCTGCTGCTGCATCAGGTTCAAATGCAGACATTACAGAACTAACCGCCCTGAATACAGCACTGAGCATTGCTCAGGGTGGGACGGGGGGAAAGACCGCCAATGCCGCACGAACAAATCTTGGCATCGGAACCCTGGGGACTCAAAATTCATCTAGTGTAAACATCACTGGCGGTTCTATTTCTGGCATTAATGACCTTGCCATTGCAGATGGTGGCACAGGAGCATCTTCAGCAGCCACGGCAAGGGCTAATCTTGGAGCCAAGGCAGACGCCGGCGTGACTGATGCAAGTAATGCCTCCACGGGCCAGGTTGGTGAAACCCTAACAGCCATAACGACAACTCCGGTCGCGCTGACAAGCGCCGCATCATCAAATGCCATTTCAATCAACCTGACTCCGGGTGACTGGGAAATTAATGGCATGGTAAGGTTTAACCCTTCCGCAGCTGCTATTTCTCAAATATCAGGGTCTTGGAACACTGCATCAAATACCTTTGCGGGATTTCCTGACAACACACAGATTCAGGGATTAACAAACGGCTCAACATGCCAGGTTCCTATGCCACACAGAAGATACAACATTTCAGTTAATACCACGATTTACCTTGTGGCGCTGGCAAACTTTGCCAGTGGCACTTGCACTGCCCTTGGGTACATTGAAGCTCGCCGGATTCGTTAAGAGGAAAAAATGGCTACTACTCCAACTAACAATGCAATACCAAGCGAATCTCCTCGCGACCTGAAATTTAATGCGGGTAAAATTGATGAGATCGTGAATTCACCTGATGACGCATACCGGGACAGGTTTGGAGGCGCACGACTTACCTGGTCTGGAATTGAGAAAATCAGCAAAGAGGCAATATCCAATTACGGATATATCACGGTTGAATCATTTGAAGATGGCTTTACGATAACCTTACCTAACCAGGTTCTTCTTTATGAATCAAATGGAAACTATTATCGATGGACGGGATCCCTGCCTAAAGTGGTTTCCCCAGGCTCTGCTCCGGGAGACGGCTGGCTTTCTGTTGCAGATGCAGCTCTAAGAAGTCAACTTGCATCATCATCACCAGGGCAGGGTGCAAACCTTGTTGCCTTTAAGGGCGCTCTGGGAAATGAGGTTCCTACTACCCTTAATGCTCTGCTAAAACCATCCTACCAGGTTGAGCGCTGGGGTGCTGTGGCAGATGGTGTGACCGATAGCACCCAGGCTGTTAAAAATGCTTTAGCGGCGCTGCAAGGTAAGGACGCTGTTTTGCTTTTCGGTGCGGGTAGCTATGTAATCAGCTCTCTTATTCAGTACGATCTGGGGCAAAAAACACATCTTAAGCTGCAGGGAGCGGGAATTAACGTTACCGAAATAAAAGCAACTGGTACAACACAAAGCCTTTTCAGGATAACCGGTCCAACAGCTAATATCTGGTTGAACAGCGTTTTACCCAATGGCAGCTTTGACATATCAGACATGACGCTGGGATGTTTCGGTAATTCCACCCTTACAGGTATAGCTCTTGATATCCAGTTAGGTTCTGTTGTGGGAGGACCATGCAAAACCATTAATATCGAAAACGTAAACTTCAGGGCAGAAGTTGGCTCATGGGCAACTGACATTGCACTTTACAACAGCGCTCAAATTAGTCTGACTAACTGTAAATTCTATGCTGCCAACAACTCAAGGAGCGGGACGGCCATCTCTGTTTCATGCGCCGATGGTAAAGATGGAACAAACCTTACACTTGTACAGTGCGAGTTTTTCTTTTACCAGTATGGTATCTATCACGGTAACCATTTTGAAGGAATTGTCACAGTTAACTGCTCTTTCATCAATTGTGATTACGGAATACTGAGCATCTGCACTGCTGAATCTGGCGCTTTGATATCAAACTGTGAGTTTGATTGCTACGTGGAAGGTATTCACCTTGAGGGACTCTACGACTTTGTCATCTCAGGTTGCAGCTTCTTTGCTATGGGACCTAACACAAAAGGCATTGTCATCATCGGCGGTAATGGGCTTAACATCAGCGGATGTAAGATTTTTGGCACAGGACCTGCTGACGGCATTGGTATATATCTGCAGAATACCAACGGATCACTGGGTCGTGAAGGTTACATCGGCGCAAACAGTATTTCTGGCTACGCAGTCGCTATACAGGTTGTCGGATGCAATAACTTAACCTTTGGTGACTTCGGTTGGGCGAACTGCAACCTTGATACGTTAATTTCAGGAACAAACACCAATGTTCAGGATTGCGGATATTCTTTCTCTAAGCTTGTAGCATCCACACTGTCAGCTCCTACAACAACATGGACACTGTCAGTTGATATTTCCGCCAAAAAACTGAGCCGACCGCCTATCTTTGCAACGCTGGTTCCTACATCTGGTGGAAATCTTTCTGCTCGTTATGACTACAATTCAAGTAGTGCTAACAATGCCGTTTTCCAGGTGACATTACCGTCTGGGTCTGCTATACCAGCAGCGACTTACGGTTTTTCATTGATGCTGCAAACACCAATGTTCCAGGTATAAATAAAACCCCGCTTATGCGGGGTTATTTTTTGATGCCTTCCACGAAGCCCAAGCCAGATAGATTCCGTCCAGGCTGACACAGAATGACTCATAACCATCACCACTGCGCATCGACTGAATGATATCAACCGAGACATTACGCAGCCCTGCAAACCAATTTTCAAAACTCTCTCTGTCTGACATTAATTTAAATCCTCTGGTTGACTGAATCTACACCATGAGCATATCATGTTTATCTACTTCATGGAGGTGCTTATGAAAGATTTAGTTGCTATGCGTCACAAATACTGGTCGGGCGTCAAAACGCTATGGCCTGCGAAGAGCAGCAAGGTTGCTGTGCCGTTCTGCTGGGAGGGGTTTTCAAGAGATGTGCGATATCTGCCGCTGGTCGAGCATGCTGTACAATCTGGCGAGTGGGATAGAGCTAACTACTACCTTACAGGCGTTTACTGCAAGGGTGAGTCAAACGACGCATTCTGGAATCAATTCATCTGACATTTAAAATAAATGTTGACCTTCTGTGTCGTAGATAATAATCTACTCCCACACAAACACAGGAGGTCACATGACTACTCTATCTCAGAAATATGCCAACAAAGATACCCGCGACGGCATTGCCGTTAACAAAACCTACCTCGTCCCTTTCGACCAGCTTTACCTTGAACCTGGCTACAACGTCCGCAATGCTGATGAGCAGCACGTCGCCTACTTTGCGCAATGCTGGGCTGAAAGCTCACCTATCCCTGCGCTGACGGTGGTGGTTACTGATAAAGGCCAGATGATCGTTGACGGTCAACATCGCTACCTTGGTGCTAAGCTAGCGCGTGAGAAGGGCCATGAAATCGCCCGCATCGAGTGCAAAGACTTCACTGGTTCTGAGGCTGACCGCGTTGCATTCATGGTCAGCAGCAGCCAGGGTAAAGCACTTGACCCGTTTGAGCGTGCCAATGCATACCGCCGCCTGAAAGCATTTGGCTGGACTAACGATGAAATCGCCAAGAAGGTTGGACGGTCAGTTTCAGATGTGCAAATGCACCTTTCCCTGCAGGACGTACCAGACGAGATTAAGCAGCGAGTGACAGGTGGTCAGATTAGCTATGCATCTGCGGTAGCTGTGACGCGTGAGCACGGCGAGAAAGCCGCTGAGGTAATAGAGCAGGCACATAAAGAAGCCAAGGCGGCTGGCAAGGATAAAATTACCGCCAAACAGCTCAACAAGAAGCCAAAGAAAGAGTCAGACGTGCCGCGCATCATGGAACTGCTTAAAGGGGCAACACAGGCCGCATTTGGCAATAATGATTACCTTTGCCTGCAGCCAGGTGTGATTGATGAGCTGATGGAGCTGATTAATGGACACTAATTAAATAGAATTAGATATAAAAAATAAGCCCCGAAAGGGGCTTTTTACTATGCACCACTTGAGCCAAACCCTGCAACGCCTCTTTCAGAATCTGACAGTTCATCAGCAACTTCAAATGACACCTGCTCAACTGTAATCAGCATGGCTTGTGCTATTCTAGAGCCAACTGATAGCTCAGGAGGCTTAGCCATCAGGCTATCCTTTCTCAGTTTCACCATAACCTCACCGCGATAATCAGAATCTATGACACCAACAGAGTTTGATAGGCGCGTATCACTTTTAAACCCATGTCCGCTGCGCGAGTAAACCATCATCGCATAGCCATGTGGAATCTCTGCAATGAGTCCGGTATTGATAGTTACAGTGTCGGAAAGCATCTCAAGGACTTCAGCACAGTAAAGGTCAAAGCATGCGCTGCCATCGGTGGCGTAAGTTGGCATCTTGGCCTGTGGATGATTTAATTTAATTTTCATGTTGATCATGCTGATTCCTTTTATCGTTCAATCAATGTGCCGTTTACAACGCCAAGATAGTAAGAAAGCCAAAGCCGATTAACACCTAGCGCCTCAACCTTCTTAAACTTATCTTTCAGGACGTCAACGCAAATCTTATCCACATTCGCATGAGGCTCATTTTTTCGCCTAACTTTAATCTCTTCGTTGGCTTGCTTTGCCAGGTTTCTGATTGCGTTCTTGGTCGCGTTATCCATTTTTACCTTCTCCATGTTTAGCATGCCACTGCTTATGGTGAGCCTGGCATAACCATCTTACGCGCAGAGGAAAATCATAATCATCATGATGTGCTACTGATTTTTCTGATCGGCAAATTTCGCATGGTGATTGCTTAAGCGCGCCGCTCCTAACGGCATTATTCACTGTGCAATGAGCCTTATACTTTTTCGGATTGGCTTCTCGGTAATGCCTGAGATATTCGATATCCTGTCGGCTGCCACGCTGACGATCATACTCACGATAATATTCAATCTTGGCGTTTCGGTTCCTTATTGAGTCAGCCTTGTTGCATTCGATGCATTTATTTAAATGCCCGTCAGCCATTTGCTTATGCTTGTAAAAAGCGGCCAGAGGCTTAACCTGACCGCATTTGAAGCATGCCTTAGAGGCTATGGATTGCATGAGATGGGTACTGCAAGCAGAACGGAGCAAAAGGCACGTCAATGTCGTAGTCTGCCGTTGATGGATTAAATTGCTGTCCTGCCTGCTGAATCCCTGACTGCTGCTGCGGTCGATGTTGCGATGAGTTTGACTGAGATGAATTGCCGCCAGAATTCGCAAACACCAGGCGTGGGTTAACAAGTTCCAGGGTGATGTAATTCGTTCCGTTGTGCTCGCGCTGGTTCACTTGCATATTGTCACTGGTGAAACTTGCGCAGCCATCTTTAACAAGCACCTGATCGTAATACTGAATTGCGGCTGGCGAGCTCCCAAAGACAGTTGCTCGGTAGTTAGTGTACTGCCGCTGTCCGTCTTTATCTTTCCAGCTCTCAGAAAGCTCAACGGAGTACATTTTCCAATCACCCTTATTTGAGCTGCCGGTTTTAGTGTAAACATCTTTGCGAATCTGGCCGGTAATAGTATGTGGCATGATTTATCCTATTTAATTAAAAGTGATGGTTTTCCAGTTTTTAACTCACAGCCAGGAACTTCCTGACCCGCCTCAAGTAGCTTTTTTATGGCTAACTTGTCTGGCTTCGTTACTGTTTCAAACTCAACGTAGTCCAGCGGAATTTTTGATACATCTGTAACCTCAACTGATTTCGATGGCGCTCGCACTGTTGCAGACATAGTGCCTGCGCGAACTGATTTAAGTCCAGAAGTCTGGATTGATGACACCAGGTATTCTTTCAGCGAATCAACCTTGCGCTGAGATGACTGCGCGCGCTCAGAGAATGACTTGGCCTCAGCTTTCAACGCCTCAGTGTAAGCCTGCTCGTTTTTAATCAGCTTAATGATGTTCTCAACCTTATCCTCAAGTTCACCCTTAATTCCCTCAAGCGTGTCGGCGATGAACTCAGGTTCCAGTCCCGAATTTTCCAGCTCAGCGTACTCGTTAGCGATTTCGTATAGCTTGCTCATCAGTTAATCCCCAAGCGTGATTTCTGTTCGGTGTAAATGGCCTGAATGTCTTTCTGGTGGGGCATACCATGACTGGCTCGGAACGCTTCAGCGAATAGTGACTTCAATGTTGCTTCATCCTGAGCTTGCGCCATTGCATCAGCCAGGGCTGAAAGCTTATCAACCAGCGCCTGCTGCTGAGATGACTCATGCTCAATTACTTCCTTTTCAGGCTTGTGCGGCATCGATGGCTCAGTCCAAACGCCTTCTTCCTCATTCAGGACGTGAATTGCCTGATCAAGACGCTTGGCCTTGGGCCAGTACTTCGAAGCCCGTTTTACTACGGTCTTACGCGCCATCTCTGACCAGAAGTTTTTCCAGGGTCCGTTCTTGGCTTTGCTGGTTGACTCGACGGCCTTAATTTCTGCAAGACTCATCTCTTCCGTAAGGTAATCACCTGCAGGGGTTTTAACGGTACAGTAAACGCCAACGATGTCGCCGCGCTCGCCGAATGCGTTGTATTTGTGATTTGGTGCCTTATCCAGGCCGTTTGACTCATACGTATCATTGGCATGAACCAGCTTAGCCTGGCCCCAAAGGATGACGCCAGACTCCATAGCGATATGCATGAGCCCCATATAGCTAATGTCCAGACACACCATGCCATCTCGAGGAACCAGATAAGCAAGCTTGCTCGCCGGATTAAGGCTGATTCCGATAGCTGCGACGTTAATAATCGCATTCTGCGCGCTGATTGGATTGGCTAAAGCAGTCTTTGCCAGGTAGTCATTCTTCTGGAAGTACTGAATCGCAAACTGACTTTCTTTCTGCCAGCTCACCACCTCTGTTGATAAAGCACCAGTAAAAAACGGCTCCTGCTGCTTAACAAAACTAACAATGTCACTCATGTTGTTACCCTCTTGTTGTGATGTGGAAACTCTACATGCGTAGTAGATGGATTGCAAGTATTTTTTGTGGTGCTTTTAATTTATTCCGATGTTGACTTAACTGTATAAGCAATGCATTATTGCCTCACCACTTTAAGAGGATTTATTATGAATACTGGAAAAGCTATTAAGATGGCGCTTTTGATAAAGGATATGAATCAAAAGGATTTGGCAGATAAATTGGGCATGACTGCTCCGGCAATGAGCCAAATGTGTAGTAGGAAAAGCGCCTCGCTTAACATCCTGAAGAGAGTTGCTGATGCTTTAGGGATGAAAGTTTCAGAACTTATCAGTTTGGGAGAATAAAAATGCAGTGGTTTAAGCATGATTCAGACGCAAATGCAGATGCGAAACTGCAAAATGTACTGCTTGATTATGGGCTGGAAGGTTATGGGCTTTACTGGTACTGCATTGAAATGATCGTGGGTAAGGTTTGTGCTGACAACCTTAGCTTTGAGCTTGAACACGACGCAAGAATCATTGCCAGGAATACAGGGAGCACTCCGCAGAAAGTTGCAGAGATGATGAAATATTTTGTCAGGATTGGATTGTTCGAGTGCTCGGAAGGTGTAATCACCTGCATGAAAATTGCAAGAAGGCTTGATCAATCAATGACAAGCAATCCAAAAATGAGGCAACTAATTAGCAATATGAGAGACGAAAATCATGCTACCGTCATGACGGTTCCTGATTCCGTCATGCAAGAAGAGAATAGAATAGATAAGAAAAGAAAAGAACTAATAGTCTCTCAGGGAGAGACGATTAACAAACCATCTCTTAGTTGTGAGGATGTTGTCTCTGTCTATCATCAGACGCTACCAGAAGCAAAGTCTGTGAGGATACTTAGCGACAAGCGAAGGAACCTAATCAGAACCTTCTGGAAGAACGCATCAAAGATTACAAGGCAAATAGATGGCAAACCATTCACTATCGAAGACTGGAAATCATATCTTGAATATGTTTCAGCAAACTGTCGCTGGATGCTGGAGAGCAGGCCTGACAATAAAACTGGTAATAGCTGGCAGGTCAAAGGAATTGAGTACTTTTTGAGCGCAGAAACTTACGTGCAGGTTAGGGAGGGTAACAAAGATGACAGATGAAATTATTAGCATGCCAGGAAATATTGATGCTGAGCAAAGCATGATTGGATGCCTGATGCTTGATGATGGAAGTGAAAGATGCGAGCAGGCCATGTCGATGCTGAAGCCTGAATCATTTTTCGGCCGTATTCACGGGAAAATTTTCGCTACCATCAAGTCCATGAAGCTGAAAAGCAATCCGGTTGACCTGCTGACGCTATCTGACGCTATTGAGCAGGAAGGTTATCTGGATGAGGCTGGTGGTTTTGCATATCTTGCGCAGGTATCAAAAAGTGTTCCTAGCTGCGCTAACGTCATGGCATACGCAATGGTTATCCGTGATGCGGCCGTGTTGCGATACAGCATTCAGAAAACAAACATGATGACTGAGTTGCTTTATTCGCGAAATGGCATGAGCGCCACTGAGAAGCTTGAGGCTATACAGTCAGTATTTTCAGAAATCACTGAGCATGCGAAGACTGGCAAGCGAAAAGGGCTAAGGGATTTTGCAGAAATTCGTGAAGATTGGCTGACGGAAGTCGAAAAGAGATTTGATCCAAACACTCCGCGCGGCGTTTCATCTGGAATCCCTTCACTGGACAACCTGCTTTACCCAAAAGCAATGGTTCGTGGATCGCTGTTTGTCATTGGCGCAAGGCCTAAGATGGGAAAGACAACGCTTTATGGTCAGATGGCTATCGACTGCGCGCTAAACCAGAACATGCCCGTTTTAATGTTCAGCCTGGAGATGCCTTCAATCCAGATTTTCGAAAGAATGGTAGGACAGGCATCTGGAGTGTCTACGGATGTTTTTTATGACGGCGGGTCAAGCGATTCAGATTTCGCAAGAGCGAGCAAAGCGGCGCTGGATATTTCAGTCACCGGAAATCTTTACGTTGATGACACTCCGTCACCATCGCTTAGCCATGTTGTTTCAGAGAGCAGAAAGATTAAGCGCGCGCGCGGAACGATTGGTCTTGTGATGATTGACTACCTGACGCTCATGAAAGGCGAGAAGGCAGACCGTAACGATCTGGCTTATGGCGAGATAACAAAGGGCCTAAAGAACCTAGCTAAAGAGCTTGATTGCATCGTCGTGCTTCTGACGCAGCTAAACCGTAAGCTGGAGGACAGGACTGATAAGCGCCCACTGCCAAGTGACTCGCGTGATACGGGGCAGATTGAGCAAGACTGCGACTACTGGCTCGGGATTTATCGTGGTGGAGCATACGACGAAAATCGCGAACAATCACTGACAGAGCTTCTCTTGAGGCTTAATCGTCACGGCAGCACTGGCAGGGTTTACGCGGAACAAAAGCATGGAGCAATTTATGACATCGATCAGATTGATGGTGCTAGGCGCGCTAGTGAGAACGAAGAAAAGCGCGGCGGTGAGCGCAAATCAGGAGGATTCTGATGAGTTCAAAAAATGAAAGAATCATGTTCCACTTGGTTTCAGATGAAATAAAAAACAATGCGGCAAAATTTATTTTAAATATCCAACTTACCAAGTGGCAACCAATGGTCGTGGAAATTAAACCACGAAGCAGGTCTTTGGATCAGAATGCAAAGCTACATGTGATGTTTTCTGACATTGCTTCTTCAAGGTTTGAGTTTGCTGGTAAAACGCGCACGGCAGAAGAGTGGAAGGTTATTTTGATTTCCGGTCACTCAATTGCCACTGGCGGCCAGGGTGAAGTCATAGCAGGGATTGAGGGTGAGCTGATTTGCATCAGAGAGAGCAGCGCATTAATGAGCGTGTCGCGCATGGCAAGCCTGATTGAGTACGTTGCGGCTTTCGGCGCAGAGAATGACATTCAGTTTCGCGATGTTATTTATGACCAATACTACGGAGTGGAGCGGTGAGCAATTCAAAACGTAAATGCAAAGAGTGCGGGGAGTATTTTCGTGCAGATGTAATGGTAAAAGTTCCCGCTGGGTCCTTCTGCTCTATGAGCCACGCAATAGATTATGCCAATAAACGCAAGGAGAAGGCCGCAGAGAAGATTAAGCGCGATAAGTCACGCAATGAGCAGGCCATTAAAAAGGTCTCGCGAGAGCGCGATTTAGAGCGCCTAAAAGCGGTACAAAATATTTCATTTTTCCATAAGAAAGCGCAGGCGGCTTTTAATGCGTTCATTCGTGAGCGTGATAAGGGCAAGCCATGCGTCAGCTGTGGAAAGCAAGATAACGGTCAGCACCAGCGTCACGCTTCCCACTATCGTAGTGTCGGGGCTTGCTCATCGCTACGTTACGACGAATGCAATGTGCATGCGAGTTGCTCGGTATGTAACAACCATCTTTCCGGCAATGTCGCCAGCTACCGCATCAAACTTGTTGAGATGATTGGATTGGAAAGGGTCGAATGGATTGAGTCACAGCCAAAGGCATGCAAGTGGACCAGAGAGCAGTTGGAAGCCATAGAGTCTGATTACAAACAGAAGCTGAAAAGCTTAAAAAACACCCACCAGGATTAAAAATAAATATTTGCTCCGATGTATTGACGTAGATATTCATGAGTAGTAGATTTAACTCATCGGAAGCAAACAACCAATGAGGAAACGAAATGAGTTATCGCGGATTAGTATGGTGTGGAATGACAGCTTTATGCTTCAGCCCATGGGTTTTGGTTTACATGATTGTTAATGGGTGATTGACATGGCAACTTACAAAAATTCAGACCTGGAAAAAGAGCATGGATTCATCGGTGCGCAGAACGAACTTCAGCGACTGACTGACCGTCATCTTCAGCATGGTGGAAAGGTGGTGCGTGATATCAAATTTAACGCATCTGGCAAGCGCTACGTTGAGCGCATCAAGTTATCCTGACTCAGAGGTGGTTATGGTCGTAAAACGCCGCACAATCGCTGCCAGCTCGTTACGTGAGGGAATGCTGGTTGATTTCGAAGATGGTGAGCCAGCAATGGCTAAAAATGTCCGTCATCTGGCGCATAAAGTTTTATTCGAGGCCCGTGGTGACAGCTTCAGTCTGGACAAAGACGAGCATATCCAGACAGTCATCATGATGCACATAGTGGGGTGATGCATGATTGCTTCAGATGTGATTCGCAGATTTGAATGCCGAAAGTCAATGATTGAACGTGAGCGCAAAGAGTACCAGGGTAAATTGCCCTCCGTGCACACCAAATCAGGAAAGTGGGGAACATTCAAAAATAGCAGCGGCCTGAAATCAATAACGCTGACTGTGTATAACGGCAGAGAGAGCTATACGGCTCGTTACTACGTTGATCGCGAGCCTGTTTATCTTGGTCGATACGATAATGCGCACTCCGCAGTAGATTCCATCTGCAAAGCATGTAATATTACTCCAATGCAGATTGAAGGCATGACAAAAGAAAGCTGGGATTTAATTAAATGCCAGCCAATTATCAGAAGCAGAACTTACAAGGGTGGGAAGTGAGATGAGTGAAGTTAAACGTTATGACGCAGGCTGTGACTATGCTGGTGAGGATGAAATGGTAGAGCGCATAGATGGTGACTATGTCAAATACAACGACTACGCCGAACTCAAAGCACAGCGTGACGGGCTGGCGGCTGAGAATGCAGTAATGCTGGAACTACTGACGGATATCAGCGAGCAGTATCAAGAGGTGCAGACGGAATCGGAAGAGAACGCCGCCGTTATCGACCTGGATTATATTTCCGAGGTAAACACGTATGTATCGCGTGATGTGGATGGTGAAAATCCTTTTTCAGCCACCGACGCCTACCTCAACTCTGTGCGGGCTGAGGGTGTGCGGTTATTTGCAGCGGCAGTTCAGGGCGGCTGCGCTGTCGGCGACAGGGTGAAAGATTTGGCGGATACATTCGCCACCCAACTCCGCGCAGGAGAGCCATCATGACAAACGAAGAGAAGCAGGCGCTGATTGAAGGTTGCGAATTACTGAAGTACGCAAGCGACCCGGTGTATAGCGACATCGCAGAAATCGCCCTGGCGGCGCTTACGGCAAAGCCTGTTGCGTGGCGCTGGGAGAAAAACAATGGAATTTACTTCGAGTGCATCAAACCCATCGGAATTGATAGTCAGCCGCTTTTTACTACGCAGCCTTTTTATTATTCACTATCGGGCCTGAACGCCACCGCGCCCGCAAAGGAGACGAAGTGATGAAGGAGCTTAAGCTACTAGAAGATATGGCTGATGCTGCAATTGCCGATAGCTCATACAGTATTCGTGTGAAGGTTGATTCCATCCTCGCCATTGCTGAAGCATTCCGGGCGCTGGAGCAGCGCGCAGAAGCAGCAGAGGCGAAGCTAGAGAAATCAGAGCCGGTTTATCAGTTCATCTGCAACAATCCAGATAACGATGGGTATGCTGAATGGGCTGATTGCAATCAAGACTATTTTAGCAAAGAGCCAGCTGATATGCGTCGTGTTCTCTATAGCCGCCCCGCGCCCGCTGTCAGCCAGTTGAACAATGATGCCATGTGTGACAGTCAGTACATTGCAGGGTTGCAGGCGGGGTTTGTTTTAGGAGATCGAGGCGATAATGATTCATTAATGAGAGCTGTCGATGTATACCGCAGGCAACTACTCGACAGCAAAAAATCCGCTCCAGCTGTGGCGCCGGACCCAGAATGAAAAACTACGAACCCATTGAGCAGCAGCACATGGCAGATGCGCACGAAGGCGAGGTGATTTTCTGGCTGAGTATCGCGTTCTGCATCTGGCTTGCTTCTTGAACACCAAGCAGCAGGTGTGGCAAAAGGCAAAGGAATGCCAGCTCGATGAGTTTATATTAAATGTGAGCAAAGCTTTTCCTGATGCGATTGATGGGATTCGCATCGACCATAACCGGCAGGTGACATGGTGGATGAAATCAAAAGAACAGCCTCGTTAGCGGGGCTTTTTTGTATGTGTTAAACTACTACTATGTGAATTACAGAAAGAACACAAACAATATGGCGAATAAGAACCCAAAGCATAAGTTTTCTTCTGAGAACCAGCCACCACCCAGAGGAAAAAGCTACAGAACCGTCCTACTGGAAGCATTAGCTGCTGCCAATAACCCAATGAACGAAGTGCAGTTTATTAGCTACTACGTGAATCAGGCTATGACAGCAGAGCCAGCTCAGGCCACTGCAATGCTGCGTGAAATCTTCCTGCGCATTAACCCAGTGCCAAAGTCGGTAGCTCCGCTGGTTAATTTTAATTTCCCTTCAGATGGCACGCCTGTCGACAAGGTCAATGCTATCGCGCATGGAGTTGCTACTGGCGAGGTTCCGGCAGACGTTGGCAAGATGATGGCTGATATTCTTAAGGTTGGCCTAGACGTGCAGGAAACCACTGAGCTTGCCGCTCGACTTGAGCGCCTGGAGAAATTACTGGAGGAGCAGGGCAATGCGTAACCGATTGGTGCTTGCCATCTTGTGGATTGCTGTTTATTTCTCACTCGACACAGTTGGACTTAGCATGGCGTTTCTGAGTGCGTCTGGATTTGCATCCTGCATCTGGTATGGAATTAAATATGCCCCGTAAGCGCCTCTCTGCAGTAGCCATTGAAAAACTGGAGCAGGCTATTGGCGATGCTACCACCAGCACAGCTACCAGCGCCGTCTTCGGCATCTGCAACATGCAGAAAGAGGTTGTGCGCAAGCTGCGCATGACTGCCGATGGCGTGACCGATGTCAGCGGTGAGGGTTGCGAGCCTGACCACCTTATGCCTGAGCGACTGGAAAAGCTGCTTTACCCGAAAAGGTTTAAATTTATTTTCGGCGGACGAGGTTCAGGCAAGACTCGCACAATTACGACCATCATCACCGAGCGCGCCAGATTCAAGCCTGACCGTATTGCGTGCTTCCGTGAGATACAGCAGTCCATTGAAGATAGCTCATATCAGGAGCTGGTCGATGAAATTACGCGCAAAGGAGAGCTGCAGGAGTTCCGCGTAATCAACAATGAAATTACGCACAAGACCACGAAGGCTAAGTTCCGCTTCAAGGGTCTATACCGCAACCAGACAACCGTGAAGGGCTTTGCGGGTATCACGCTGGGCTGGGTAGAGGAAGCCGAGAACGTCAGCCAGGTGAGCTGGGATATCCTTGAGCCAACTATTCGTGCAGCCAACTCCGAGCTGTGGTGCTCATTTAACCCGAACAAGGAAACTGACCCCACCTGGGCTAACTGGATTGAGCCTTATCGCAGCCAGATGGTTGATGGCATATATGAAGACGATGAGATGCTCATCATTGAGTGTAACTACAGCGACAACCCATGGTTCAGCGATACCCCGTTGCCAGCATCAATGGAGCGCATGAAGTCCACGGACTATGACCGCTATCTGTGGATTTGGGAAGGAAAGTTTAATAAACGCAGTGATGAGCAGGTATATGGTGGCAAGTGGCGCACTGATACCTTTGAGCCTCAGCCGCACTGGCATGGCCCATATTACGGGATGGACTTCGGTTTCAGCCAGGATCCTACAGCCATGGTCGAAACATGGATTGAGATGCTTGCTGATGACCGAAGAAAGGTTTATGTGCGCAGAGAGTATGGCAGAACAGGTCTGGAAATTACCGATACGCCAGCCGCAATGCTGCAGTCATTCCCTGAAGCTAAAAAGCACCGCTGGCATGGAGACTCATCACGTCCAGAGATGATTAGCCACATTCGAAGACAGGGCTTCGATATTCATCCGTGCAACAAGTGGCCGGGGAGCGTGGAGGAGGGTGTCATGTGGCTGCGCGGATGTGATGAGATTGTCATCCATGAGGACTGCAGGCAGGTTAAGGAAGAGATGATGATGTATAGCTACAAGGTCGATAAGCTGACGGGTAATGTGCTGACCGACATCGTAGATAAGTGGAACCACTTTATGGACGCGCTGCGCTACAGCCTTAATCAGCACATCGTACAGCGCGGGGCCGGATGGATTCGGCGCAAGCGCTAAAGTATATTCCTGCGTTTCAGGACGGTGACTCGATGGTCAACCGACCGCTTATCACAGCCAATAACCTCACCAATCTGAGCGGATGTCTTTCCGCTCTTTCTTAACTCAACTAGTCGTGCGTCTTTATCTGAATCCCACTTGAAGTAATGCTTAGCCAGGCTGATGCCGTTATAGCATGCGACAATCTGGATGTATGACTTCGACTTGCCGGTTAGTTTTGCCATTCCTTCCGCGCTGTACCTGCCAGCCATGCGCTGAATCTTTGCAGCCAGAGCCTGTGGGGATTGCCGTGTCATACCAGGCCCCTTGCGCGATTCATGAAGTGCTGGCGCTCAACTGACTTAGCGAATGCCTGTGCTGGTAAGCCCTGGCGATGCAATGACAGGCACTGCGCATGTGCGCGGCGTGCCATTTCGATGAAGTATTGTTTATGCCACATGGTTGAATCCTTTGTGTTGTAGATACAGAAGTAGATTAGTTACTGATCATATCTACGTCAATACATTTATCATAAATATTTTGCGAAGTAGTTTGTTGCTATCTACTGCATCCTGTCATAAACTACGTCAAACCACAGGAGGATTTATGAAGCCAACGCCCTACTCGAAAATCAGCGAAGAAGAAAAGCAGCAGATGTTCTCGCTGTCACGTATGGGCGTTACCGATGCGGCCATAATGGCTAAGTACAATGTGGATGAGGATACGCTCCTGCGCTGCCTGGAGGACACTTTCGTTAGCGTGCAGGTGGCCAGAGGCTATCAGAAAATTAACCGTTTTAGTGGTGTGTTGAGGGCGTAAAGATGAAGGTTAAACTACTTAATGACGGAAGATATGGGTATCTTGATGATGTTGAATTTCCTGTAGTGGTAAATGCAACAAAACATGCATATTTGGACGGATGGAATGTGCATTACTCAGAGTTGCGAAAGGCTGGCGCCATGGATTCAGTCTGGGAGGATGATGATGTGGTTTATTTCTATGGCTGTGAAGTTGAGGTGGTGGAATGACAGACAGAGAGAAGTTTGAGGCGTGGCTGACATCGCTGCCGGGGTTCGAAGCTGCTGATGTAGCGAAGAGTGAGGATGGAAAATACAACTACATTGAAACCGACTGGTGCTGGCGCTCTTGGCAGGCCGCACTAGCCTCACAGCAACCAGCAGATGATGGAGCGCAGAAATGTTGGCACAAGAACGACTAAAAGAACTAATGCACTACAACCCTGATACAGGGGAATTCACTTGGCTGCAGGATCGCGGAAGGGTAAAGGCAGGTGATATTGCCGGTGTTTTACATCATGACGGGTACATACTAATTAAGCTAAACGGCAAAATGTATCTAGCTCACCGCCTTGCATGGCTGTACAAGACCGGATGCTGTCCAGCCGATATGGTGGACCACATCAACCAAAACAAAGCTGATAACCGCTGGTGTAATTTGCGGGAGGCTACGCGTTCACAGAATGCACAAAACACAGGTTTGCAGGTAAACAATACCAGCGGTGTTCGCGGTGTTGATTGGTGTAAGAAGGAAGGCAAATGGCGTGTGCGGTGCACATTAGACGGCAAGCGTTATAACCTTGGGCTGTATGACGATCTGAAAACGGCAGCTGCTGTCGCATCAGGCGCGCGTAAAAAGCTGTATGGCGAATTCTCCAGCCACGAGCACGACATCATCGCCTATCGGGTGGTGAAGCCATGAAATTCAACCTTTGGCAGTGGTTATGGTCGCAGGTCTGGAACCTATCGGAATGGAGCGGTATTGGCCTTGGCAGGTTCGCTCCGTGGGTTTTTCACCAGATGATTGGTTGCGACAAACCATGCAAGCGTCTTGATGGGGATAGCGACTTATGACAACCAAATGTACCGGGCTGATGGGCCGCATCTTCGGGCATAAGTGGAATTATATCTCAATCTATATCCCGACAAAGTTTTACCATACTGGAGTATTAGCTTATAGGACTGGTGGTTATGTAAGTGTCAGCCTTAAATGCCAGCGCTGCGGCGCGGTGACGGGAGATAATCATGGCGAGAGTTAACGGGAAGAAACCACCAGCAACCATGGCTGGCATGAATGACATAGACATTCGAGACTGCTATTTCATCATTGAGGCTTCGAAAATCTCTGTTGGCTCTCGTGTTGCTGTTCGCATGAAATCAGGTGAAGTCGTTGAAGGTATTCTCACTAACCACTGCGACTGGCTTGTCGGATGCCCGGTCGTAACCACTGATAGCGGTGAGGCGATCGGTATAGGTTATTACGGGGACATTATCGGTAAGGTGACGGGAGAGAAGAAATGATCAAGTTTATCCGTTCTGCCGTAGAGTCAATGTTGACTATTGCTTTGGTGGTATTTTCACTTAACTTTCTGCTGAGCTACACAGGAATCACAATTACCATAGGAAAGCAGCAGAAGCCGGAAATCTATATCTATCCTCAAGGCTCGCAGGAGCAGCGCTTATGATCGGGGTAGCTTGAATGCTTAACAAGGAGCAACGTAAAAAATACGAGGAGATGGCGACTCAGGTTGCGCTCGGTCGGTCGGGCTATCAGGCAGCAAATAAATCAAGGCTCAGCAAATCATCGCCCAATAAGTTCGGTCCAGCGCCGGATTTTCTGTGACATTTAATTTAACAGTTAGGGGTCGTTGTGAGAGACAAAAGAGAACAATCATTATTTGAATTGTGGGCCATGAAGGTTGGCGCGGTGGTGTTAAGCAAGGATATTGATGGGAGCTATATCAACGGGAAGGCAAGGTGTATGCTGCGCGCATGGCTAGGCAGAAGTAAGTTGGGATCACGGTGGATTCCTGTTGTTGAGCGGACGCCTGAGCCTGGTGAGTTGGTCCTTCTTGCCACGGATAAGAAGCACTACGCCGTAGGTCGATGGGATGACTATGCTAACAAGTGGTTTGAAGAATACTGCATGGCTGAGCATGATGTAGGCCAGGTAACTCACTGGCAGAAGATTGCAGAAATTGATGCGGAGAAAAGTAAATGAGAAACTCCGAATTCGAAATGATGGTGCGCAGCCTGCATGGCAACCGCTATAGCTTTGAGCTTGACCAGGAAGGGTTCTATGCGCGCGAAGTTACCCGCCGCATGTATGACATTTACTGTAAATGTAAGGGGTGGATTTGATGAGCTGGATTAAATGTAGCGACAGCATGCCGGAATGTTCAGATTATCAGTTATTTCTCGTAGTTACGTGCGGTACATGTTGTTTTGCTTACTACTCATCAAAAGGTGTGTTTCTTGACGAGCCTTATGGTTTGCGAGTTGAGAATATAACACACTGGCAACCACTACCTGAGCCGCCCACTGACTAATCATGATACAATCCCTCTCATAACCCAGAGGGATTTTTTATGTCCAAAATCGATGCAGTTAATGCCTACATCAAAGACCGCGTGGCGAATAATAACCGCCTGATTGAGCGCGAGCGCTGTGGCTTTGCGCAGACCGCAGACCAGAAACACGACCGGATTTATTCTGAACTCGGCTACCCCGAAGAAATCACCCCTGAAATGTTCCGCCAGACATATGAGCGCCACCCAGCAGCTACCGCAGGCGTGCATCGAATTCTGGATAAGTGCTGGTCAAAATTCCCGGAAGTTCTGGAAAAGGGGAAGGACGATAAGTCGGAAACCCCATGGGAAACTGAAGTTAATGGCGTAATGAAGCGCCTGTGGCCTTTCATTAAGGATGCTGACCGCCGCAATCTGGTTAACCGCTATTCATGCATCATCATGCAGATTAATGACGGGCTGCCGTGGGACCAGCCAGTTGCAGGAAGCAAGACTCGCCTCACTCAGGCTCGCGCAATCGCCCGCTTCATCCCAGCATGGGAGGAGCAGATGCGGCCATCCGAGTGGGATAGCGATGAGCGCTCAGAGAATTACGGTCAGCCTAAGATGTGGGAGTATCAGGAGTCATACGTTGACAGCCTTGATACAGATGGCAAGCCTGAGCGGAGCGTGAAGATTCACCCCGACCGCGTTATAGTCCTGGCTGAGGGCGCAATGGATGGCTCAATCTATTCGGGCATCCCTTTGCTGCGGGCCGGTTTCAATAGCCTTATCGACATGGCAAAAATCTCTGGCTCAAGCGCAGAAGGATTCCTGAAGAACGCCAGTCGCCAGCTTAACGTGAATTACAACAAAGAGAATGTGACCGCGCAGATGCTTGCGCAGCAGATGGGCGTGACCCTGGATGAGCTTGGAGACACACTTAACGAGGATGTGGCGCGGCTTAACGAGGCCATTGATGCTGCCATGTTCACTATGGGTGCTGACGTTAAGGTTCTGAGCGTCACTCCGGCAGACCCTGAGCCATCATGGACTGTTGCAGCTAACCAGTTTGCGGCTTCAATTCAGGTGCCATTCACTATCCTTTTCGGGCAGCAGACAGGTCGCCTTGCATCAGATGAGGATAAGGCTGATTACGCCAACCGGGCAATGCAACGCCGATGTGGATTCCTTGACTGGCTCATTACCAGCATTCTTGAGCGCCTGACCAGGTTCGGCATCGTCAGCACCGCACCATCTGAAATTGAAATTGAGTGGGATGACCTGCTGGCCCCGACTGACGATGAGAAGGTAACGCTCGCATCAAAGCTGGCTGACATTAATTATAAATGCACGCAGGCTGGCGAAATTACAGCATTCAGCATTGATGAGCTGCGACGCGCTGCAGGATATGAAGCTTTGACTCCTGCAGAGGCTCAGGCAATGCTTGCCATGCGCATGCAAATGGCAGCAGAAGCACAGGCAGCAGCGCAGCAACAGCAGCAGAGCGCACCAGATGCAACTGCTTAAAATCAATGCACGCATACCTTCACCTCGCCTGCCAACTTCAACTACTGACCCGGTAGGCGCAAATCGAGGGGTTGGTGCCGCGTGGAGGGTACTGGATGAGAAATACAAGGAGCTGGAGCGCCGTATCTTTGAGCTATTCGATGGAATCCAGTCGGCTCAGGTAAACGCTGAGGGGTATGGCTACCAGTATGATTTCAGCGCGCAACGTGCAGCATCCATCAGCGACGAAATCCAGCGCATCTTAGATGAGGTCATGCTGGATGGTGCTGACTACAATCGCCTGTGGATTGGCGTTGATGTAGGTGGTTCCTATGAGGCTGGTATGAGGCTGGCGCAGGGCAATCTCGCTAACATGAGCGCCGATTACGCAGCACAGCGAACCATCAGCGATATCCTTTACTCTGAGCCGTACATGCGCCGCTTGGGAATCGCATACTCGTCAACCTACAGCGACTGGCGTGGCTTGAGTGACCAGGGCCGCGCACAACTGGCCAGCGTCATCACTGAAGGAATCGCAACCGGAAAATCACCATCAGGAGTCAAAGATGACATCGTTAAGCGCCTTGATGTAAGCCACAGCTACGCCAAGCAGCTGGCACAGACTGAAATTACAGGGGCGCTACGCAAGGCAAGGCAGGATGAGGCGACTGAGGCTAATGTGCTGCTGGGGCTTAACGTTGCAATCCTCTGGTCATCGGCGCTAATCGCGACTACACGCGTTACGCATGCGCAGAGGCATGGAGGGGTTTATTCGCCGCAGGAAGTTGCTGAGTTTTATTCGCGTGACGGCAACCGATATAACTGCCATTGTGGCAACACAGAGGTATTGATTGTTGATGGTGAGCCGCAAATGACAGAGCGCTCGAAAGAGAGGTATGCAGAAGCTAAGGCGGCATGGCTTGGGAGCAGAAAACCCTCCTAGGAGGGTTGTGAATCCACCCAGTCTTGAATTATTGGTGGGCGTACCATCTCTATCGTATTTCTCATAATTGCAGTTCTATGCAGCTTATCAAGTATGTTTGGGAGCCTGGCTTTTGTTTTTGGCACGTTTATGGCTACGTTGGTACTATCTGCACTATCAAATGGGAACTGACTCAAGGCTCTGCCATCCAGCATCCTTAGGCCGTGAATCTTAACCTTGAGCTTCCTTTCGATATATATAGCCTTAAATGCTTCAGTCATTCTCTCCTTCCATGCTACGGACCTGATTGAGCGGTGAGGGCCACAGCACCCAATTGCCACCCTCTCAAAAAGATTGCACAACTGGACAAATCTCTCGATGCTCTCATCACTATGCCAGACTGGCACCGCCTTTGGCATTAGCCACCTTGGCACATTTAATATTAACTTGTTGTTTTCTTCTTCAGTCCCCTCAATCACGTCTGGAATTATGAACCAGTCAATCCTGCTATACCATGACCCCACAAAGTCATAGTATCCACTCCAGTGATTACCCCAATCGAATTCACTACCTTTTTTGTTGCTTCTCCATGTCGAAAATGCTCCGTTATCCAGTACAAGATTGCATCTTATGGATGCTATTTTGTTAATCTGGTCTGGTCTGGCATAAGAAATCAAAGCTCCAGTACCCCGATAAAGAGCTTTTAGTAATTCATCGCCGCCCCACAACGGACCTCCATGATAATGAATCGTCATTTTATTCCTCTAAGAATCCACGCCCACACAACCCCTCCAAGAACTTTAGCAACAAACTGCCCCACTACTACCCATGGCAAGAATGCACCAAAGGCAATGAGAGGGAAGGCCAGAGAATCCACAGCCGAAGACGCTAAGTTGCTTCCGTTTGACTTGACCATCCATGGCTTGCGAATGAGGGCCTGATAAACGGATGCGTCAACCAATGACGCCAGAGTGAATGCTGAAACGCTTGCCAAGGCGATCATATCTGTTGCGGGGTTGATGGCGAAACTTACCGCTCCAGCTACTGCAACTAGCCATAGCATTCTGATTACGCCAATGCGCTCATGAAGCTTGTCCCGTATGACGAAATCAAGCCCAATCAAAAGAAATGCATTTAATGGCGTAATCGCTGGACCAAAGAAATGAACTGAGAAATTAGCCAAACAAATTGATAGTATGTAAATTAAAGAAAGTATGGCTTTCATGATATCCTTCTTAATTTAAGTTAAACCCGCACATGGCGGGTTTTATCTAAACAGACAGCTTTACGGTGTCACTCATATTCTGAATTTTGCTAAAAGTTCTGGAGTAACCATTTCGTTGAAGTCAGCATATTCTAGTAGCTTTATGAATTCCTCTTCGCTCATGGCTTCGTCCTTGCAAAAACCAATAAACCTGCTGCTATTTTCAGTGATGAAACCCCTGATGATGAATGCCGGCAATCCTTTTAGTTCCATACCCCCTCCTATAGTGGTTACTGGCCCAATGCCTTGAGACCACTCATTGAATAAATTTTCTTTATCAGCCCTGCATATAAGTTAGGATTGATGGAATCGCACTGTTGCCGGTATTGCTCAGCGAGAGCCAATTTTGCAGATAGCCATGCCTGATGAGCCTCATCTGAAGAATCGAAAGATCCGAGGTGAGTCAGCTCTCTTTGGTGGCATATGCTGGCAACGAATGATTTTTGCTTCTTGTTGAAGCACACTCCCATGGGCCATGGTCCGCAGTTCGGCCTTTTACTTCTGATGAAAGTGTTCAAAGCGTGAGGCAAGAAGACGCATGTTTGTGGTGAATAGACTTTTGAATCTGGCTTGAGAAGGTCTTTGTCGAGGTGATAGCCATCAATGCTATATGCGTCATAGAAAGCTTTAAAATTGCTAAAGGTCAACCATTCATCGCATACAGTGCATCCTTGATAAGTTGGGTTTTTCAGTTGACGCTTCTCTGAGTAGCAACGGTACAAAATATCCTTCCACACCGTATACGACCTCAGCCTTTTACCCTGCTCACTGGCTGGGCAGTCAGTTACTCCTACGCCGTAAAGAAGTTTCATTTAACAACCTCCTGCTATAAACCCCAGCACCATCAGCACGCCAAACACAAACCAGCCGAATGCATAATCAGACGCGCTTAACATGGTGCCTCCAGATATGAAAAAGGCTGCTGGTTAGGCAGCCTTGATAAGGTCAGAAAACGTGGCTCGCCATATATGTCCGCCTTGCAGACCAAGATATTTTGCCAGCTCAGATAATGCTTCCAGCTTACATTCGCCAAATCCTGCCGGTGATGATTGGAGGTCGATAAAATCTTTACGGTGGGCGCACCATGCATTCCCATCCCTTTTGATTACAGCACCAACAACATCTGCATATTTTCCTGCATCCACATCATTGCAGCTCCACTTATCAGAAAGCTCTGTGATGCGTTCTTTACTTGCCCCAAGCGCTTGCGCCTCTACCAGAATATCCCACGCACCTTTTCTGTCTGTCGGGTCAAGAGGCCAAGAGCAAACTGCAAAATCAGAGTCGCGAATATCAACTATCGCATCTGGACCCGGCTTGTAAATCAGGTCATTGTTCTGATGTAAGTAGTACCATCCTGCTGTGCTCATATTTATTTCCTCGCTGTTACGATATATTTTTAGTTGCGATAGACATTAGATACCATTATTTGCCATGCTGAATCTGAATCAGCGTTTCGTGGTTCACTGTTACTGCTTTGCGATGGTCGCTCTGGTTAACCAGTCGCCAGAGGTACCCGCACGCCAGCGGGATAACATTCCAGCGTGCGCCTGACCAGGTTACGGTTGAATTTTTCATTACCATGCTCCAAACCAGATGCCAGTACCATGAACCCAGGCGACAGGGAAAAACAAAGCACCTGCCACGAGGAATCCCCACGCTGAATCCTGCAGGCAAACCACAATGTGTGTAAACCACGATGCGATAGCCCAGAGCCAGAAGCCAATCACCAATAAAACGCCTGTATTATTCATCTTTCATCTCCCGCAGCACCATTGCTGCTCCATGTGTAGTAGATTAGCTATATCCGCAGTAGATGTCAACAGGGTGAAGTAGAATATGGTAGAATTATTTTAAATTGAGCGAGGAGTGAGCGATGAAGACTTCACAAAAGGGCATCGACCTGATTAAGCAATTTGAGGGCGTCAGCCTTAAGGCTTACCCAGACCCTGGAACAGGCGGCGAGCCGTGGACTATTGGCTACGGCCATACCGGCGGCGTGAAGAAGGGCGATGCAATCACGCAGTCTCAGGCGGAAGATTTGCTGCGTAAAGATTTAATTAAATTTGAGACTGGTGTAAGCAATGCGCTAAAAGTTGAGACCACTCAGTACCAGTTCGATGCCATGGTCTCGCTGGCATACAATATCGGCCTCGGTAACTTCACAAAATCAACGCTGCTGCGCAAACACAATGCCAAGTGCTGGCAGTGTGCTGCTGCTCAGTTTGGCGTATGGCGCAATGCAGGTGGCAAGGTGATGAATGGCCTGATTCGCCGTCGCGCTGCTGAACGCGAGCTCTATTGCTCATGAAGCGCCTAAACACCTGGCTGATGTCAATCTGGGGAATGATTATTGGCTGGTTCGTTACCTTCCCGCAAGACCTGAATAATCTCTGGTCAGTCATGCCCGATGAAATCAAGAGCGCCATTCCGCCCAGCTACGCCAAGGGGATTGCTTTTGCCCTCTTCTGCTCAATGGTAATTGGCCGCAACGTTGCCAACAGTAAAGAAAAGCAGAAGCTTGAGCAGAAGGTCGAGGATGCGAAAGATGAATCTGCAACTTAAGCTAATTGTAGCTGGAGTGCTGCTGGCGCTGCTCGCTGGCTCTCACATCTACGCCTATCGAGCTGGCTGGTCTGCGCATGCTGACAAGGTTAACCGTGAGTATGCTGAGCGCAAAGCTAAGGCTGATGACAAGCAGAACAATAGCAATGTGAAAGCCGAGAACGTCCGCATCGTGACCGAAACAAAATACAAGGTGGTGACCCGTGATGTCGTCAAGTACCTGCAAAATCCTGACCGCACTAAGTGTGAGTTTGATGCTGATTCTGTCCGGCTGCGCCAGCAAGCCATCGACGCTGCCAACTCCGTCAGCCTCAATGCTAAGTAAACCCTGTACATTGGTGAACGCAGGTATTGATAGTGACGCTGATTTGCAGGCCGATGTGGATAATGCGAAGTGTGCGGCATCTCTGAGGCTTCAGGTTTACCAGTGGCAGGATTACTACAGCAACGCAAAATAAAAGCCCCGATCGGGGCTTGCTTTTCAATCTAGATTGTAGCTGATAGGGAACCTATTTGCAGCATCTCCAATTTTCAGTGGGATATTGAAGTACTGGTCATTGCTCAAGATTACAGTGCTAACATCAGGCTCAGTTGAGTGAGCCTGGACAGATACAATGTGCGACAGGTTAACAAGAACCAAATCGCCAGATACTGTTTTCAATCTTACTAACTCGTTCATCATTTACCCTCGCTTGTTGTTGATTCGACAATACGCACCAGTTCCGCACTGACTTTGCCATCGGCATAGTCGCCTAATTTATAATAATTGCTGCCGGTGCTGAGTAGTACAGGCTTAGCATCAGCCAGCGACAGATTGTTTACCAGATAGCTGATGGTTGAGCCATCTACCTTCAGAGATGCATCTCCGCTGGTGCTAATAGATTGCAGTGATGCATTGGTGTCGGTGATGACGCTGTAGTCAGATGACAGTTGCGCCTTGCTTAAATCTACGAATGGCATTTACTTGCTCTCCAGTTCAATTGCGCGCCTGGCGCTCTCTAAGATTTCATTCAGGTCCTGCTGGCGGTCTTTGTGACCACGCAATCCTGCACATAGTGCTTTCTTAATCAGGTGTTGCAGTGCCGGGTTGGTGACTTCGAACGCCTGCAGCACATCATACACGTCGATTGCGATGCCTTTGCATGGGCGGTTGTATTTTCCACCGCTCATTGATTTTCACCGCTCTCAGAAAAGATGTCGATACTGATTTCTGCAACGCGTGAGTCAGGGCCGTTATCTTTTTTTAGAAGGTAAGACCAGGCATCCATGCGGTTGTTGAAAACCCTTAAACTCTGGCCGTGTTTTTCATCCTCGAAAAGAGGGCTTCCATTTGAATTATCCAACACCACAAATTTAAGCATCACTCACCCCTCAAAGTAACTTTATTCTCACCATCCACATCGAAGTTGGCGCGGATGAAATCATACATCTCCTCGCGCGTCCACTGCTTCATTGCCACATAGCAGGCCGCATACTGGCGCACGCCACGCAGAGTGACAGGCTGGCGCTCGGTGATAATCTTTGTTAATGCATCAATTGGCTCGCTACGTTTCTTTCCCATCACATCCTCTCAAAATTAAACTTGCGCTTATGATGACGTAGATATAGTATCAGGTCAAGCGATGAAGTAGATTGTATCACATAGAGGAGTAGAATTGTGGAAAGTGCAATTGATGCAATAAAAGAGAAAGCTGTCAGGTTCGCGGCATTCCAGCTTGAGACACATGGCGTCGATGCTGACACGGTAGCTCAGGTTAAAGAATCAATTACTGCATGGGTGGAGGCGGCATACAATGAAGGCATGCACGACAGCTACGAAGCGTTCAACAAGAAAACCACTGAGCAGTACGCCACTTTTGAGAAGATACTTTCTGGTGCGGGAAGTTCAGTTCTGTGATGAAGATAATTATCTGGTGCTGGAGTCAGTAGCACTCAAATACTACGGGAGAATGAGCAAATGGCAACACAACCAGTACGAAGCTATGACGAAACAGAAGAAGAGACGCTGATTGCGATACTTGATGATCTGGATAAACGGCGCAATGCAGTCCAGCAGCGACTTCGTGAAGTGCGCAACCGCATGGGACGCAACAAGCAGAGCATTGTTTCATGGCCTGGCGTGCATCCACGGATTGATGACATTAATTATAAATATAATGGTGAGAGAAAATGATTAATAACATAAATTGCGTTAATAAAGAAAACGGAAAATCCTGGTGTGGCAAAGATACTCGCGGTCAATGGGCTTTTGTTGATATGCAGCACGCGAAAGGCACAATTGAATTTGGCTCGGCAATGTCTGTTTGTGAGCATTGTTTGACTGCCTTTAATGCAGAGAATCAAGAGGACGAGCAATGAAAAACTACAGCAAAATGACTGACTTTGAAATAAATAAGGCTGTTGCGATCGTGCAAGGGTACGATACAGAGGTTACTCAGCATTTCAGCGATGCGGGCTTATCAGTAGTAAAAACAACAGAATGCAGTCTAAATTACTGCAATTCATGGGCTGATGCTGGGCCAATTATAGAGCAGCATGGCATCTCTCTCTATCGCATTGATGGAAATATAAATGCAATGGTTACTGATGAGGATGTTTGCGGTCTTTGGTATTCATCTGGTCCCATGGAGTTCGGTTATGGTCGTCCGGAGGAACTTCAGCCAATGGATGATTATCCGTGCAAAAACCCACTCCGCGCCGCCATGATTGTTTTTCTGATGACGCAGGAGGCAAAATGAGCAACAAAATAACCTACGCGCAGGCATCAAGGCGCTTGAAAGAGCTGCAATACGCAAAGGCGCAGATGGGGCAGCTTTCTATCAATGATGAGATTCACAAGAAGTCCCTTGAGATTGCACTCCCCATACTGGAGCAGCAGGGGCGGGGTGAGCAGGGTGACATTATTTCTACACCAGAATGCGTGCTGAATGAGAAATGGAATGCGCACTTTGGCTTAAGTCAGCAGCCTCATGTTAATCCTCAGCCTGATAAGGGGGAGTGGATTGAGTGGGGCGGTGGTGAGTGTCCGGTTGATCCGGAATGCGTCGTTGCTGTTCAGTGCCGCAGTAAGAATTTTTTATTCCAGCACAGAGAAGCCGGTAAGCACAACTGGGAGCATAACGGCTGGCGAGCAAGCATGGACATCATCGCCTACCGCACAATCCCGGAGCGGGACACCAATCAGAGCGGGGATGGCGCATGAATATTTACGATTACATCGAAAGTCCAGATGGGGCCGTAAAAAAAGGGTACTGCCCATGCTACCTAACCAAAGTTAGCGCCGTAATTAATCGTGCATTTTCCTCCAAAGCATGGGAGCGCCACATTCCAACTATCAGTCTTGACGATTCGGTAAAGGATTTCGCATTTTCAATCTGGGTAGTGTTCTGGATGATCTCCGTGACCGTCACGCTGCCAGTTACATGCTGGATAATCGCGTTTTACATGCCAGCCAATCAGAACGGAGAGCAGTGATATGGGTGACTGGATTAAGTGCAGTGATAAAGTGCCTAATGGAGAAGGTTCAGGATGGATTTTAGTTTTTCTGAGCACGGGTAATATTGAAATGGCGTTATATGATGCCATTGATGGATTCACTGATGGAGATTGTTATTCGTTTTTCGGTACCGTCACCCACTGGCAGCCACTCCCATCACCACCGGAGGATGTATGAATATGCTATTCACATCTCTGTCTGCATATGCCGCCATTCGCGCGGCACTATCAACTGACGTGCTGCATTTGTTGGCATATGGCTTTATGTGCGCGCTGTCTCTCTACCTTTCCATCACTGGAATTGATGCGGATTCGGATAACGCGGATTAGTCTCATTGCCTTAACTCAAATAATAGTCCAGGCTTTCATTAAAGGAGGAATCCATTATGAAAGCCTTATCTATTGCAATGACATCATTCTTCTTCACCTGCTTCCTTGTTAACCCGCTAGGACTTTTCCTGCTGGCCGCTGCGTCATGGATTCTCATGCCGTTTATCATAAATAAAACGTGATACAATCGTGCGCATTAAATGCACATGAGGCTATTACCATGATTGTGAAGATTGGCGAGAAATGGGTGGTTAAATCTAAGGATGGCACCCAGCTTGGCTCATTCGATACCGAAGAAGATGCCAAAGCCAAGCAAGATAAGATCGATAAGTTTTCCAGCGCCAGCAATAAGCTTCAGGTCAACGTCCTGACCACTATCAACTCAGCAAGCAACATCAGTCGCCAGATTATCGATGGTGACTCACACATCGTCGTGCGCGGTGTAGTGCCGGTAGTGGATGACATTGTGATGAACGGTATCCTTTATCCTGCCGATGAAATCCGCAAGTCATACCATGGCCTTAATGGAAAGCCTGCCCCCTACGACCACCCGCAGGTTGATGGTAAGTATGTTTCAGCCAATGAGGTTCGTGCTGTAAACCAGTATCACGTTGGGGCATGGATTGAGAATGCATCGCATGATGGAAGCAAGGTTATCACTGACCTGAAAATCAATGAGCGCATTGCTTCTGGCACTGAAAAAGGCAAAGAGATCATCTCACGCATTGATGGCCTGATGACTAATGCCGAAGCTGAGCCAGTTGAGGTTTCTACCGGCCTGCTGTTGAATAAGCTGGAACGAAAAGGCACTTCTAAAGGCAAGGATTACCACCACGTCGCCAGCAATATGGAGTGGGATCACTTGGCCATTCTTCCGCCCGGCACACCCGGCGCTGGCCGCCCTGCCGATGGCGTTGGTCTGTTTGCTGCCAACGGTCAAGAGATTGAGCGCATGACTGTTAATTTAAATGAGTCTCAGGAGCCTGATCGGAGCGCAAACAAGATGACATGGTTTAAGAAAGCAACAAACTTCCTCACTAATAAGCTGAGCTTTGACGACATTACAAACCAGATTCGCGGCATGATTAAAGCTGAGAATACCGGCCAGGATGTGTGGCCGTATATCGTTGCTGTATATGATGATCGCTTCGGTTTTGAGCTTGATGGCCAGGTGTATATGCAGCCATACATGGTCATGGAAGATATGGTACAATTCGTCGGTGAACGGGTTAAGGCCGTTTATAAGACCGAGCTTGAGCCGGTTGAGACTAACAGCGAGGAAACAGGAATGAATGCAGAAGAAATGAAGGCGCTTTTAGCTGACGCGCTCAAGCCGGTGCAGGAGCAGCTTACCGCTACCAACACCGAGCTGGCGGCGGTTAAAGCTCAGAATGCTGAATTGCAGTCGCAGCTGACTGCAAACAGCAAGAAAGAAGAAGGTGAAATGCGCGCAGCTATCACGGCTGAACTCAAGTGGCCCGACTCAGTGGTTAACTCGCTCCAGGGCGATGCACTGCGCGACGCCTTTGCGCAGACCACTAAAGCGGCCCCGCTGAAAGCTGGCGACCCGCAGACTAACAGCGCCAAGGATTCCCTGGCAGATATGGAGGCACCTGAATAATGGCTATTCGTTACGGCTCCATCAAAGGCGGCCCAGCCCGCAAGAATGACCCACAGGTGCAGGAAGCCATCATGGCTGCTGCTGTTCTGCCAGGCACGCTCGTTGCGCTGAATGGCTCTAACCAGTTCGCTGCAGCAACCACTGCTGGTGCTTATGCATACCCGCTACTGCTGCAGGAAAACTATATCGGCGGCATGGAAGTATCACAGGCGGTCCCTGCTGGCGCAACTGGCGTTGCTCTGATGTGCGAATTCGGCGTGACTTATCACGCGCTGGTTGCGGCATCATCTGTACTGGCAAAAAACACCCCGCTGTCAAAGAATGCCTCTGGCGTTCTGAAGGTAGCAGCAGCTGGTGAACAGGTTATTTTCTTTGCACACGAGGCCTACACCGTTTCATCCACTGGTCCAGAGCTGGTAGCTGTACGCCGCGCTGGTAACGCAGAATTAGCGAGCGCATAAATATGACAATCATGAAAGCAGTGTTTAGCAAGCCGCTGATTGCCAACTCTAAAGTAGTTGCAGGTCAGTGGAAGGCGCTTGGCATTGACCGCCAGGTATTCGCAAACAAAGAGCAGGCGCTGAGCGCCGAGTATCAGACTAACGCAACCGCGCTGATTAGTCGTGATTACTGGCGCGAAGTTGATAACGTTACTACCCGTGTTTTCCGCAATGAAGCGGGCATGGATATGATGAATGACCTGATGGCCCTGGCTGCTAACATCGACATCGGCAAAACTGTGGCTATCAGCCGCATTGCTTCCGATGCAGGTCGCGTAGTTCGCACTATCTCTGGTCAGGTTCCTGAAGATCTGGATAAAACCCGCTACGATTACAGCGGTGACGTTATCCCAATCTTCAAGACTGGCTACGGTCGCAACTGGCGTGAAGTGAAAGGCATGGAATCAGAGGGCTTTGATGCGCTGACTGATGACCAGGCTAACGTCACCTTCGCTCTGCGTCAGGACATGGCACAGTACCTGCTGACTGGCGATACCACTCTGAACGTGAATGGCGTGTATACCGGTTACGGCATCACTAACCATCCGAATACCGTTCAGATTGACCTCTCAGGAATCGACCTGCAGGTTGCTACTCCAGATGAGATCGTCGCGTTCTTCAACTCCACTCTGGCTGCGCTATTTGATGCGCAGAACGTATTTGAACCGGTTGACATCTGGGTTTCTCCATCTGTTCGCCGCTCACTGAGCCGTCCTTACTCTGATTCTCAGGGCTTCAAGGCTGGCACAATTGAGGATTACGTTCTGAGCTTTGGTCGCACCGGCAACGTTGGCCGAGTAGGCAAGATTGGCACCAACTACCTGCTGACCGGTAACCAGTTCGTTGCTTATGTCCGCAATGACCTGTACATCCGTCCGCGCGTAGGTCAGCCAGTCTCTACCTATGCAGAGCCACGCACTACCCCTCACGCAGACTATAATTTCCTGGTGTGGGGTGCTATGGGCCTGCAAGTCCGTAAGGATTTCAACGGTCGTAGCAAGGTTTTCCACGGCTACGGCAGCCAGACACCACTGTAATAAAAAGGGGCGAATAGCCCCTTTATTCACTGGAGATTTAATTAAATGCCTAGCAAGAAATATCGTGTTACGCACACTGGCCTGAACATCCTTGAAAAGGGCGTCATGCGCCAGCTTGAAGTTGGTGAGGAGTTCACGCACAACGACCTGCCAGATTTCTGGGCGTCCAAGGTGGAAGAAGTCAATTCGGCAGGCGCTAAAGAGTTTGAAGTTGCCACGCCAAAGGAAGATGAAGAAAAGAAATCAGTTCGCAACAAAAAATAGCGACCTGATTAACTTTTTGCAATATATTAGACCCGCTAATGCGGGTTTTTTATTAACTGTAAAAAGAGGTAACTATGGCTCAGCGCTATAACGTACTTTCATCTGGCACAACAGGATCAAATCGACTGCCAGTATCATCTGCAGATATCAGCTACCTTTCCCCTCTCATGGGGGCTGATTCCGACAAGGTTGATGTTTACCTTGAGTTCTTCGACTCTTCTGGCAATCCTGTCACTCCCACCGCAGGGCAGGTATTTGTTTACGGCTTGCCGGTAGCGCAGAACTGGCTTCCTGCGGTTGGCTCGCCAGTTAACGCTACATCTGTTAGCGCCGGAGTTAGTTCTTACGTGCCGCCTATGATGGATGGGCTATGCACCCAGGCACGTGTTAGGTTCGTAGGTATCATGGGTGCAGCAACTGCATCTGCCGTTGTGTACAAGAGGTAAAATATATGGCATATCCAAACAGAAGGGGCGGTGGTGCACCCGGCGCAAATGGTGCAGACGGAAAGCAGATTGAGCTTCAGGAAAGCAGCGGCTATGTTCAGTGGCGCTACGTGGGTGAAGCAACCTGGCGCAACCTGATGCCACTGTCAGACATCTCAGGTGCAGACGGACGCAGCGTTAACCTTCGCGTGAATACTGGATGGATTCAGTGGCAGCATGAAGGCGATTCATCCTGGCAAAACCTGATGAGCATGGATGACATGCGTGGGGAAGACGGCAAGGATGGTGAAGATGGTGCGGATGGCCCACCCAACCAGTTGAGTGTTGGTAGCGTCACATCATCAACGCCGGGCACAGCACCGCAGGTTACTATCACTGGCGAATCCCCAGCTCAGGTAATCAACTTCTCGCTCCCACAGCCACGCGATGGCGTGAATGGCAAAAATGCATCGTTACAGGTAGGCACTGTAACCTCACTGCCGGCAGGAAGCACGCCAACCGTTCAGATAACCGGCATAGCGCCAACACAGACTATTAATTTCGGCATCCCTTTGCCAATTAATGGCACCAACGGCACTAATGCGCAGAACAACACAATCACAATTGGCACAGTAAGCGCCCTGCCTGCTGGCGCTACGCCTACCGCATCAATCACTGGCGCATCACCAAATCAGGTGCTGAACCTGGGCATTCCGCTGCCACTAAACGGCACTAATGGCGCGAATAACACGCTTAACATCGGCACAGTTTCGAGTGGGCCAGCAGCAGCAAGTATCACCGGGAGCTCACCTAACCAGACGCTTAATCTGGTGTTGCCACCAGGAAGCCCAGGCGCCAATGGCACCAACGGAACAAATGGTGTCGGAATCGCGTCACAGGCGATCACCTATCAGCAATCAGCATCCGGCACTACTGCACCAACTGGCACATGGACTGCAACCATCCCGGCAATCACCAAAGGCACATACCTGTGGACGCGCATAGTGCTGACGCTGAACGATGGAAGCTCATCAACATCTTATGCGGTGGCATATCAGGCAGTCGATGGTGCGAATGGCACAAACGGGACTAATGGTGCCAATGGTGCAAACTACACCCCGCAGGCTATGATTACCCGCACTGTCACAGTTGCCACGCCATACCAGCACACTGACCTGACCAAGCCCTTCAAGGTAATGCTGAATGCGCGCTCTACGCAGACAGTTACTGTCGCTGGGGTGGCCAATGACCGTGTTGAGTTACGTGTTGGCCCGAATGCAGCAGCTGTAGCCCCTGGAGGCACTGGAGGATTCTCTGTAGGAGTATGGGAGTCTGGAATCACAGGCATTGCGCTAATGATTGGTGCTGCAGTTCAGGATGGCGGACAGGTCACGGCTGGCATACCAGCCGGATGGTACTTCCAGATAAACCGACTGGCAGGAACGTCAGCCACGATTGTCAGTTGCTTTACTCAATCAATGAGCTAATAAAAAAGCCCCGCGAGGGGCTTTGTTTTAGTCTGCCAGTTTTACGTTGCTTATTTCACCTGCGGCGATGGCGTCGTAAATAGCCAATGCATGAACTTTCCCCACGGGTGAATCCCAGTCAGTCAAGTCGTCCAGGTGGTCGCAAAGTGACTTTGCGAATTCTTCACG
>Ga0256410_1000370_pt1 | contig 47999 bp, 41 predicted proteins | sample PhyWR1_FD_185983 | JGI IMG/M metagenome (GOLD analysis project Ga0256410, IMG submission 185983) | Leaf surface microbial communities from wheat plants in UC Gill Tract Community Farm, Albany, California, United States - DLSL W.R1 | ecosystem: Host-associated > Plants > Phyllosphere >... | reverse complement strand
AAGAAGGGAAAAATATGACGAAGTCGGAGTTGATCGAACGAATTGTCACCCATCAAGGGCTGCTCTCATCCAAGGATGTCGAGCTGGCTATCAAGACTATGCTTGAGCAAATGTCCCAATGCCTGGCGACCGGTGATCGCATTGAGATCCGTGGGTTTGGGAGTTTTTCACTTCACTATCGCGCACCTCGTGTGGGTCGTAATCCAAAAACCGGCCAGTCCGTCAGTCTTGACGGCAAATTCGTACCTCATTTCAAGCCGGGGAAGGAATTGCGTGATCGGGTGAACGAAGACGAGGAAGAAGGCGTCTGATTGACTTTCAGGAGAACGTTATGGCTAGACTCAGGCGCTTTGCATCGATTGTATCTGTTTTGTTCTTCGCGCTCGTCGTCGTTTTTTTTGTGCTCGAGAATCAGCAAGGTGCAACACTGTCGTTTTTCGGTTGGTCCACGGTTGAGCTGCCAGTTTCAGTTTTCACCTTATTGGCGTTGCTGGTGGGAATGATCGTTGGTCCGGCGATAGCGGTCGTGTTCGGTCGTAAGAAAACCCGTCAGAAGGCTTGATCGGTATGTGCTTGGGGGCTGCCGTAGTCTAATGCTTGAACCCTGCGGCGTTCTATTCTCTTGGTAGACGTAACCTGACATAAGTCTGAGTTATTCCTCCTGTTTTAAGGTGAGAGTCTTTACTGTACTGATCAGGCTGTTGAGCGTTTATCTGTATGAAAACTTTCGTCATGTCACATCAATAACCAGTAGGCGTTAATCCCCCAAGGTGTCGGGTCTGGTTCCCGTCCTCTCATTACCGTTGAGGCATGCCCTCACGCATCTGTGTTCGCTTTTGACTTTAAGGACGCAGGCCTTAAAATAGCCACCAATTTCCATGCCCTTCATCTTTAACTGCACCACACAAAGCTTATTTTTCGGGCTGTTTGCTAACGAGCTTCGACGTTTTCCTTGAACCTCTTCACCGTTGAGTATTCCGGGGCGGCATGTTGGCTTTGTTGGTCTGCAGGCATTGAGGTGAGTGGCCGACTAGAAGCTTGTCGTGCTGTGCGCGTTGCTTTAGGACTTACTATGTTCAGCGGAAAAACGCTTCTAATCACCGGTGGCACCGGTTCATTCGGCAACGCCGTCCTCAAGCGTTTCCTCGACAGTGGTATCGCAGAAATCCGCATCTTCAGTCGCGATGAGAAGAAGCAGGACGACATGCGCAAGCGCTATGCCGACACCAAGCTGAAGTTTTACATAGGTGATGTGCGCGACTACCAGAGCGTTCTCAATGCCACTCGCGGCGTGGATTACATTTTTCACGCTGCCGCGCTGAAGCAGGTGCCTTCCTGTGAGTTTCATCCCATGGAGGCGGTCAAGACCAACGTTATTGGCACTGAAAATGTCCTGGAAGCCGCTATCCAGAATTCGGTCAAACGAGTGGTTTGCCTGAGTACCGACAAGGCTGTCTACCCCATCAATGCCATGGGTATCTCCAAGGCCATGATGGAAAAAGTCATGATTGCCAAATCTCGTAACGTGGATGATGCAAAGACAGTTATCTGCGGTACTCGCTACGGTAACGTCATGGCGTCACGGGGTTCTGTAATTCCTTTGTTCATCGAGCAGATTCGTGCAGGTAACGCGTTGACGTTGACCGACCCGAGCATGACTCGCTTCATGATGACGCTGGCTGATGCCGTAGACCTTGTGTTGTATGCTTTTGAACATGGTCGCAATGGTGATCTTTTTGTTCAGAAGGCACCGGCGGCGACAGTTGAAACCCTGGCCAAGGCCTTGACCGCAATGGTCGGCAAGCCTGAGCATCCTATTCAGGTTATCGGCACTCGTCATGGCGAAAAGTTGTTTGAAGCGTTGCTGAGCCGTGAAGAAATGGCTTGCGCTGAAGACAAGGGTGATTACTACCGCATCCCCCCTGATCTGCGTGACTTGAACTATTCGAAATTCGTGGAGCAGGGGGAAGAAAAAATCTCTCGCACGGAAGACTACAACTCTCATAACACCGAGAGGTTGGATGTGGCCGGCATGCAACGGCTGCTGCTCAAACTTGAGTTCATGAAGGCGATCCAGCGTGGCGAACTCGCTACGCCGGAGGAGTGAGTGATGAAGGTACTGATCACCGGCGCCAACGGTTTTGTCGGTAGGAACCTGATTGCGCATTTAAGTGAGCGCAATGATATCGACGTGGTCGCCTTCACCCGTGATAACAGCATCTCTCAATTGCCCGCGCTGGTTGCCGAGGTCGATTTTGTCTTCCACCTTGCAGGGGTCAATCGTCCGCAATCGTCCGATGAGTTCAAGGTGGGCAACACTGACTTGACCTTGGCCCTGTGCGACGCGATCAAAATGAGTGGCAAGCCCACTCCCGTGCTTTACACCTCCTCGACGCAGGCGGATCGAGATAATCCTTACGGTATCAGCAAGCTGGCTGCTGAGCATGCGTTGCACGATCTACAGGCGAGCCACGGTTCCAAGGTTCATGTCCTGCGCCTGCCCAACGTGTTTGGAAAATGGGCTCGGCCTGATTACAACTCGGCCGTGGCGACTTTCTGCCACAACATCACCCGAGGTCTGCCGATCCAGGTCAATGATCGACACGCGATGGTCAGCCTGGTTTACATCGACGATGTGGTCGACTGTTTCACTCAGCTAATGGACGCCGGCTCGCCTCAGGACTCAGTTGCTCAGGTGTCCCCGGTGTACAGCATTTCTGTGGGCGAGTTGGCGGATCAGTTGCATGCGTTTCGCGACAGTCGCGACACGCTGATCAGCGAGGCTGTGGGCACAGGCCTCGTGCGAGCACTTTACTCGACCTACGTCAGTTACCTGCCGGTCGAGCAATTTACCTACGACGTTCCGAAGTACGGTGACCCGCGCGGTGTTTTTGTTGAAATGCTGAAGACGCGGGACAGTGGGCAATTTTCTTATTTCACCGCCCACCCTGGCGTGACGCGTGGCGGTCATTACCACCACTCCAAGACCGAGAAATTCCTGGTAATCAAAGGCAAGGCCTGCTTTCGCTTTCGCCATATAGTATCAGGGGAGTTTTATGAGCTGTTTACCGAGGGTGAGCAGCCGCGGATAGTGGAAACGGTGCCAGGCTGGACTCACGACATTACCAATGTCGGGGAGGAAGAGATGATTGTCATGCTCTGGGCCAACGAGATCTTTGATCGTGAGCGCCCGGACACCTTTGCAATGCCGGTGGGTACTCAAGCCTGAGCATGGGTGCATCAGGCAATGCATGGGGCGGACGGCGCCGATGCCAATGATTCTGGAAGAGTGTTGAAATGAAAAAAATGAAAGTTGTCACGGTTGTGGGGACACGCCCTGAAATCATTCGATTGTCACGAGTGATTGCCAAGCTTGACGAACACTGTGAACACATTCTGGTGCATACCGGGCAGAACTACGATTACGAATTGAACGAGATTTTTTTCCAGGACCTCGGTATTCGCAAGCCTGACCATTTTCTCAACGCTGCTGGCGCAAGTGGTGCGCAAACGATCGGCAACGTGATCATTGCGGTGGATCAGGTGCTGGAGGAGGTGAAACCCGAAGCCCTCTTGATCCTCGGTGATACCAACAGCTGCATGGCTGTGATCCCGGCCAAGCGTCGTAAGATCCCGACATTTCACATGGAAGCCGGCAATCGCTGTTTTGACATGCGCGTGCCTGAAGAAATCAATCGCCGCATCGTTGATCACACCGCTGACATCAACCTGACCTACAGCAGCATTGCGCGTGATTACCTGTTGAGCGAAGGGCTGCCGCCGGACAGGGTGATAAAGACGGGCAGTCCTATGTTTGAAGTGCTCAATTACTACCGCGATGGCATCGAGGCTTCGGATGTACTGGGGCGGCTTGACTTGGAGGCCGGCAAGTTTTTCGTCGTGAGTGCGCATCGCGAAGAGAATATTGATTCCGACAAGAACTTCCTCAAGTTGGTCGAAGTATTGAACACCGTTGCTGCGCATTACGACTTGCCGGTGATCGTGACCACTCACCCTCGTACGCAAAAGCGCGTCGATGCCATGGGCGTTAGCTTCCACAAGAATGTGCAATTGCTCAAGCCGTTGGGGTTCAAGGACTACAACAAGTTGCAACTGACAGCCAAAGTGGTGTTGTCGGACAGCGGCACCATCAACGAAGAATCATCGATCCTCAATTTCCCCGCGCTGAATCTGCGTGAGGCCCATGAGCGGCCGGAAGGGATGGAAGAGGCGGCGGTCATGATGGTCGGTCTGGAAGTCGAGCGCGCCATGCAAGGCTTGCAGCTTCTGGAAAGCCAGGCCGCGGGGCAAGAACGGACGTTACGGCTTGTCGCGGATTACAGCATGCCCAATGTCGCTGAAAAAGTCGTTCGGATCATCCATAGTTACCGTGACTACGTCATGCGCACTGTATGGAAGCAATATTGAGTGGACATGCTCTCCCAGCAAAAGCCACTCAAGATTCTGGTGGTGACCCAGTACTTCTGGCCCGAAAATATGCGCATCAACAACATGGTCGAAGGCTTTGTCGCCAAAGGCCATGCGGTGACAGTGCTCACAGGTGTGCCCAATTATCCGGAAGGGCAGGTCTTTACCGATTTTCGGCGTGAGCCCGCGCAGTTTTCGAACTTTCGAGGGGCTCGTGTGATCAGGGTGCCGATGCTGGCGCGCGGCAAGGGCAACTTCACGCTGGCCTTGAATTACCTTTCGTATTTCAGCAGTGCCTCTATCGTGGGCAGTTACAAACTGCGTGGTGAGTCATTCGATTCGATTTTTGTGTATGGGGTATCGCCAATCATGGGGGCGATCCCGGCCCTGTTGCTTGGCCGCTTGAAAAAGGCCCCGGTACTCATTTGGGTGTTGGATCTGTGGCCGGAGAGCCTGAGGGCGGTTGGGGTTGTCAAGAGTCCCAGACTGCTTGGGCTTGTCGGCAAAGTGGTGTCCTGGATCTACAACCGTACCGATTACTTGTTGTTACAGTCGCGGTCGTTCGAGGAGAACGTCAAACAATACTGTACACGTGCAATGGGCGCAGATCGGCTCGTGTATTTTCCCAGTTGGGCTGAGGATGATTTTTCCGGCGAGGTACAGGCGTCTTCCGATCTGCTACAGAGCGACGATGCCGTGTTTACGATCCTCTTTGCCGGCAATATCGGTGATGCTCAGGATTTTCCGGCCATCATGGCTGCAGTCAAGGCTGTGAAGACAGACCTACCCGTGCGCTGGGTAATTGTGGGGGATGGCCGAGCCAGTCAATGGTTGGCCAAGCATGTGGCGGAAAACCGCATGGACAACGTCTTGCTGCTCGGCCGGCACCCTTTGGAAAAAATGCCGGCGCTGTTCGCCGTGGCTGACGCACTGCTGGTTTCGTTAAGGACAAACGACGTTTTCGAGAAAACCATCCCGGGTAAGGTCCAGGCTTACCTGGCATCGGGAAAACCCGTGATCGCCATGATTGACGGCGAAGCGGCCAACGTCGTTACCAGGTCGGGGGCAGGCATGGTCTGTGGTTCAGGCGATGCCCAGGGACTGGCAAGTATCGTGCGTACCATGGGCGCCTTGCCCAAGTCCGAGCTCGAGAGCATGGGCCTTTTGGGAAGGCGTTACTACCTTGAGCATTTTTCCAAAGAGAACTTGTTCGACCGCCTTGAAGCACTTTTCAGGAAGGCGACGTTGAGGCGGAACGAAAAATGACCGGAAATCTATGCTCACCGGCACCGCTCTTGGCAGTACAGCCTGGGCGATGCCTGCGCCAGTCAGTGTCGATCAGCAATGAATGCTAAGCCCTTTTGCCCGCATCTGTTTCAGGAACTGTTTCCTACATGACCATTTGGTTAGTGTTTACCGCCGTGCTCTCAGCATCGCTTCTATTGACTTGGGTCCTACGCCGTTATGCCCTATCGCGTAGTTTGATGGACATTCCCAATGGTCGCAGTTCGCATTCTGTACCGACGCCGCGAGGGGGGGGAGTCGCAATCGTACTGACCTACCTGGTGGCGTTGGTAGTCGTAGCTATTGCTGGCTGGATCAGTTGGGGTGTCGCGTGGCCATTGTTGGGGGCTGGGGCGTTGATCGCGGTCGTTGGTTTTCTCGACGATCATGGTCATATCGCAGCGCGCTGGCGTCTATTGGCCCACTTTGGCGCAGCGATCTGGGCGTTGGCCTGGATGGGAGGACTGCCCACGATCAGTCTTTTCGGCAATGAATTGGACCTTGGCTGGTTCGGGCACTTACTGGCAGCCTTGTATCTGGTCTGGATGCTGAACTTGTATAACTTCATGGACGGTATTGACGGTATTGCCAGCATCGAGGCCGTCTGCGCTTGTGCAGGCGCGTGCCTGGTGTACTGGCTGACTGGTCATGAAAACCTCATGCTTGCACCGATGCTGTTGGCGGTTGCGGTGCTTGGGTTTTTATACTGGAACTTCCCTCCCGCCCGCATTTTCATGGGCGATGCTGGGAGTGGCTTCCTGGGAGTGGTGATTGGCATCTTGTCGCTTCAGGCGGCGTGGGCTGCACCTGAGATGCTTTGGGTCTGGTTGATTTTGCTGGGCGTATTCGTTGTTGATGCGACCTTCACTTTAGGTCGACGCCTGTTGCGTGGGGACAAGGTCTATGAAGCGCATCGCAGTCACGCCTATCAGTTTGCATCCCGCGTGGCGGGGCGCCATTTGCCGGTTACGCTGACGGTGATGGCGATTAATTTGTTGTGGCTATTGCCTATCGCCCTCTTTGTCGGCCTGGGGTTTGACGGCGTTTTGGGGCTGCTGGTGGCGTATATTCCGTTGGTGTTGCTGGCTATCAAGTTTCACGCGGGGGAGCTTGAGAAAGCGTGATAATTGACTGGCGCTGTAGTTTCATGGGGCTGCTGCACACTCACATGACTGTCGTTTTTTGCTGGCAGTACTAGGGACTGAGGTATAAAAGGGTTTATGGATAGTTTACGTGCCCGATTGGTGGGCTTGCCGCGCAGGCAGAAACGTTTCTTGCAAGTGGCGACCGACATCGTTCTGGTATGGGCGGCGTTATGGTTGGCATTTGTCGTGCGCCTCGGGTTTGATGACCTCAACAACCCCTTCGTAGTCCATTTGTGGCTCTTTCTCAGTGCGCCGGTGATTGCCATCCCGCTTTTTATCCACTTTGGCATGTACCGGGCAGTCATGCGTTATTTCGGCAATGATGCGCTTATTGCGATCATCAAGGCCGTTAGTCTCTCCGCGTTGTTGCTGGCCCTTGTGGTGTACTTGTACAGCAATCACCAGACGGTGGTGCCACGTTCAATCGTATTCAACTATTGGTGGCTAAGCATGGTCATCATTGGCGGCTTGCGTTTGGCAATGCGTCAGTACTTTCAGGGGGACTGGTTTACCGCTGCGCAGCACGTGCCTTTCACCAGTCGTGATGATGGCCTTATCAAGGTGGCTATCTACGGGGCCGGTGCGGCGGGTAATCAATTGGTAGCGGCCTTACGCATGGGGCGGGTAATGCGTCCGGTCGCTTTTATCGATGATGACAGTGGCATCTCGGATCGCATCATTTCGGGGTTGCAGGTGTACAAACCCAAACGTATCCAGCAGATGATCGACGAGACTGGCGCTGAGGAACTGCTGCTGGCGATACCGTCATCCACGCGGGCTCGTCGCAGAGAGATACTGGGTTATCTGGAGGGTTACCCGCTGCATGTACGCAGTGTTCCCGGTTTTATGGACTTGGCCAGCGGTCGAGTCAAAGTCGACGATATCCAGGAAGTGGACATTGCTGACCTGCTGGGCAGAGATCCCGTCCCGGCGCAGCCTGAGTTGCTGGAGCGCTGCATCAAGCACCGTGTCGTGATGGTGTCCGGCGCGGGTGGCTCGATCGGATCGGAACTCTGCCGCCAGATTCTGACGCTGGAGCCTACCAGCCTGTTGTTGTTCGATCACAGTGAGTACAACCTTTACTGCATCCTCTCCGAACTTGAACAGCGCGTTCAATCAGAATCATTGAATGTAACGCTGCTGCCGATACTGGGTTCGGTGCGGCATCAGGACAAACTGCTGGAGGTCATGAATACCTGGTCGGTCGATACGGTCTACCATGCAGCAGCCTATAAACATGTGCCTATGGTGGAGCACAATATTGCCGAAGGTATTCTCAATAATGTAATTGGCACCCTTAATACCGCTCAGGCCGCCCTGCAGGCGGGTGTCGAGAACTTTGTACTTATTTCGACCGACAAGGCCGTGCGGCCAACCAACGTCATGGGTAGCACCAAACGGTTGGCGGAACTTGTTCTGCAAGCCTTGAGCAAAGAAGTGGCACCGACGTTGTTTGGTGATGCCTCGAACATCTCGCGGGTCAACAAGACCCGTTTCACCATGGTTCGCTTTGGCAACGTGCTGGGCTCGTCAGGTTCGGTCATTCCGCTGTTCCATAAGCAGATCCAGGCCGGCGGGCCCTTGACAGTGACCCATCCGAAAATAACCCGCTATTTCATGACGATACCCGAGGCGGCACAGCTGGTTATTCAAGCGGGTTCGATGGGGCAGGGGGGGGATGTCTTCGTGCTCGACATGGGCGAGCCTGTGAAAATCGTAGAGCTTGCCGAGAAGATGATTCATCTATCAGGCCTGAGTATCCGCTCCGACACCAATCCGCATGGGGATATCCTGATCAATTTCAGTGGGCTGCGGCCCGGTGAAAAACTGTATGAAGAATTGTTGATCGGCGACAACGTGGCTGCTACTCGTCATCCGATGATCATGCGGGCCAATGAAGAACTGTTGGGGTGGGAAGTGCTCAAAGCCCGGTTGCACGGGTTGTTGACGGCGGTTGAAGCGGGTGATTTTGCGCTCGTCAGGCAGCTCTTGAAAAACACCGTCAGTGGCTACAGTCCGGAAGGTGAAATTGTCGACTGGATGCACATTCAGCGACACCGCGAAGTCTGACATCGCCATGCCGCTCTGATGGGCCTGTCTTCCGGTCCATCAGAGCTCACAATAGAGCGCGATAGCCTTTACATTAGAGCTTCCACAACTTTTTGTTCAGTCGGAAGCTCGACAGGTAGACGAACAGCCTCGATAGGTTCATGAACCGATTGGGGCCTACCACGTACAGAATTCCCTTCAGTAAAGAATTGATGATCTGGAGCTTTCCGGAGTGAGTTTGCGCATCGCCAAACCCGGCGGGTTTGTATTGCCCACCTGCCTCGAACAAGTAGTTCTTCTTGGCAAATGTGTAAACAGGGCCGTTGGCATCAAAGGGGTCATGGCCGGTGGGTAGCTCATCCAGTACGCTGGCGTAGGCCCTTCTCAGCGTGGGGGATATGTATTTTCCATCGCTCATGTAATCAAATGCATAGGCTGCGCTGGAGGGGAAGGATGAGAAGTTGGAGAGTCGTTCTTTGTAATAGAAACTAACTTCCTGAAGGTCTTCACGTTTTTTCTCTCTTCCCGCAAATGCACGCTTGCTCAACAGTGCCGGGTTCTTCTCGTCAAACGAACTGAAATGGAAGAAAACCAGTGGGCATTCCCCGTTTACTGTATAGCCACCCCGGCCGTCAGGCGAGAGGGTTCGTTCATGGCTATTCCAAAAAGCCACGTTGTAACCAAGATTGAATGACACGTGCAGGGTCGGGAAGAAACAGGGAGCGATACTGACCCATTTCTGATCTGTCGAAAGTCCGAATTGCGTTTCGAAATAGCAGTGCTCCAGGCAGCGCTCATTCCACCACTGGAGAAACCGTATGCCTTCTGAGGTATTGGAAACCGCGTAGAAGCCCAGGTTGAAGGAGCCAAAGCGCAGCATCCCGATATCACCTTCAACATGAGGTGTGACGTAGTGGGGCGTTAGAATGATATCCCGCGTGTCGAGCTCTCTCCATAAGCCATCGAGGCGGCTAAATACGCAGGTATCCGGGTCCAGGAAGACCACCTTGTCGTGCTGCTCAAGGAGCTTTAAGGTGATCCAGGGCTTGAGGCTGGTGCTGAACTCGACGATGTCGTATTTGAAGGCGTAGTGCCGTACGTCGGCCAATCCGATCTCTTCAACCCAATAAAACTCCGCCAGGTCGGTCGGGAGGTCTATCTCGACCTTGCGATCAAAAATATAGATCTTCAGTTTCGGCTGATCGAATTTATCCAATGACTCGGCCAGCACCAGCGCCTTGGATAAATAAGCCAGATTACATACGGTAAAAATGGCTGAGCGCTCGCCGGTCATGCCTTTTTCATCAGTCACGTTTAAAAATTCCTAATGTATTGATTACCCTGACGAGGATCTGGGAGGCGCAATAGAGGGTCAGTAATCTAGTTATTCTCAGCGCGAAACCAACCTGGCGGCTCTTGAGCGCAGAAAAGATAAGTTTGAGATTCGAAGCAACAGTGTCTTTTATTCTGGACCCTGAATAGGCCCGCATTGAATACGTGCGGCCCGCGATGCGATAGCGACTATCAGCCTGCTCCGTGACATGATCGAAACCCGGTGTGGCACCGCAGACGCCAATGCGATAGCCCTTGTTTAACGAATCCAGGCAGAGCTTATAATCCACACTGTCGACGAAGTAGCTGCAGTCCATCCAATCAAGGGCATTGAGTTTATCCAGAAAGTAAAGGCTGCCGCTGTTGATAAGTAAAGGTACATCCCGTACCCGGGCGCTTCCATCGGCTTTAAAGGCAATTGCGCTGAACTCGCTGTAGGCGTCGATGTTGTCGGCATAGTTGTTTTCTATATAAGACAGTGTTTCGCTGCTGAACCCGGTGTCCTGATCAAAAAACAGCAGCGCTGAATGACCTTGTTGGTAGGCATTGGCACACACTGTTGAAATGCCGATGCCCAGCCCCAGATTTTTGCCACAGGTGAAATAATGGATGCGCGGGTCAGGCTCAGCGAGTTCTCGCACGTTGGTAACGTCAGGTGAGTTGTCGAACACGTAGACTTCAAATCCATTCGACGACGTCAATTCGAGCCTGCGCAATAATTCAGCGCCTGCGTGATAGACAACAATACCTACTGCAATCTTACGCGTCATGCCATACCTTTGATGTGTGGAGCCGCCTGTGCTGGGTCACGCTTAAACATTCAACCATTTGCTCTCTTTATCGCTCCAGACTTTCACGACCCTGGCAGGGCAGCCCACAGCAATGACATGACTGGGGATATCTTTGGTGACAATGCTGTTGGCGCCGATGATCGACCCATTGCCAATAGAGGTGTTCGGCAGTACGACGACATTGTCCCCGATCCATACGTTATCGCCAATGGTCACGGGGCCGCTGCTGGCCAGCTTTCTTTCAAAAGGTGTTTCGTAGGGGCTGGATTGGTTCTCCCCCGAGTAGGCGCCGTGGGAATGGTCGGTGATGTGAATCTTGCTGCCCATCAAGACATTGCGACCAATCGTTATTTTGTTGCAACACGCTATATGCAAATGGTCGCTGGCGGAGAAGTTCTCACCAATGTCGACCTGCGGCTGGTACTTGAACGTAAGGTATTGAGAGATCGCGTGTAGCCAGAGCCCTTCACCTACCCTGAAGTTATTACCCAGCGTAATGTGTTCCAGGCCAAAGACCTTGGGCGCACGGCCAAGGTAGGCACGTCGCCCGGGGGCTGGGAAGGCTCTGAGATGAATAAACGCTCGCCATACTAAAAGACATTGCCCGAACACCATAGGAACGATAAAGACGTGATGTTGCTTGAGTTTTTTTAAAAAATAGGACACCGCGGTCTACTCATGTTGGCTGGCGTAAACAGGTGGAAGCAAACTATTGGTTTGTCACCGGTAGAGTGCGTGTGCGTTTGAGATAGAGGTTGACCACCTTGCTGAGCATCGATCTTGGTACGACTGATATCACCATGACGATCCAGCTAGGGTAGGCTACGGAAAGCCTGAGGTCCGGTCGGTACGCTTTATAGATGCCGTAGTTTAACAACCCCCTGGCCCTCAGAGACAGCATACCCTTGATCGTGAACGCGCCGGATACTTGGCCAAAGCGGGTGCAGGCTTCAAGTTTTCCTTGCAATGAATAGCTGACCGGTAACGAAAATATAAAGTTTACCCAGCAGGTCAGGCCGATCTTGAATATTTTGTCTGTGTGGGCCCAGCTGGTTTTTGTGAGGTGCGGGCTTTCAAGTGACGTAATGGACACCTGGGGTAACCAATGAATTTGAAAGGGGCGGTTCGCAATAGACTCGAAGATGATACCTGTTTGTATGAAGTTTGAATCGTGATAGCGAGAAAAGTTGGCATCATTTATCAGTGCTTTGCTATAGATCAAGCAACTCATGCAGCTCATGAGCCCTGCGAGATCTTGTAACAATGCATTGGCGTCTTGATAGGTGGATTCTGGCGTTTCAATCTTGCCTACCAGATTTACCAGTACGGCGTCGTAAGGGGTGTTTGTATTTAAGCGAGTCAATACCTTGTCGAGGTCGTCGGCACAGAATTGAGAGGTATCGCCCAACAGCCATGTGTACGCGGTGTCCGATAAAGACAGTGCTTTTTCAAAGTTTAAATCAGCACCCAGGTTTTCGTGGTTACGTGAGTAGTGCAACAGGGGGTATTCGGCTTTCCATTTCTCGACAACCTGAAAGGTTTCATCTGTCGAGGCATTATCGGAAATGAAAATTTGAATGTTGTGGTGCTTTAGTATCGGCAGGTGTGCGGCCAGCGAACTGTCAAGGAAGTCCGCTCGGTTGTAGGTAGGCAGTGCAATGGACAATACAGGGTTAGGCTGAAGACTCATGATGAACGCCTTTTGAAAGATCTAAAAATCCAATAAACCCACGGCAAGACCAAGACGTACGCACTTGTGAAGCCAGAGAACAGGTATTCAAATGGAAGGTACTTCGCAGCCAGCAAGGTAGTGATCGCGACATATAGCCCGTTGACGACCGATACCACGACCAATGGTTCTTTTTTATAGGCCCTCATGTAGATCGCCATTGCATTGACGATTAACTGCATCAGCCATCCTGTACTGACCATCAACAGAGGGAGGGTGGGCAGCAGGCGGTTCTCTATCAACGGCTGGCCCTCCATCAGCCATAGGCCAGTGAAGAGCGTTACCATACCCATTGCATAAGTCGCTATTGCCAGTGCTAAGCCTTTTTTGAAGGCTTGATCGAGCGCCGTTGTATTACGATGGGCCGCATACATATTTATTTTTGGGGTGATAATGGTTACCCATATGTTCGCGATGCTGAACATGGCCATGCAAATCGCCATTGAAAAGCCAACTTGGCCCGCTTGTACGGCCCCGTGATAGCTGAAGGACAGGGGGGTAAATATAGACAGTACAAAATAGCCGCTGATCCAGCTCAATGCGAAGCGCCACAGGAGCGGCATTATTTCCTTGAACCAAGGGTGGCTGTTGACTTTTGTCAGTTTATAAAGCTGTCCCAACATGGCTTTGTAGCGATGAAGGATTATTGAGGTGCCTGCCAGTGCACCGGCTAATAACGAAAAGGCCAGAGCATACAAGTCTGCGCCGCTGATCAGCAGGATGACGGTCACGCACACACTGATCACGCTGATGTGGAAACGAATTTTCTGAATGTCACCAACACTGTCGCATCCTTCGATGAATGACAGTGCAATGCTATTAATGAATACAATGACGGATGCCACACCGTACACCAACCACGGTAGTTGCCAGTTGACCAGGGAGGTCTTTCCATTGAGTATGAAATACCCGATCAACAGCACGGCCGGGAAAACAACGAGCGCCATGGCGCCGGCCCAGCGCATGGCGAACGATAATAATGTCGCCAATCGGCTGATGTGCTCAGGTGTGCCACAAAGTTCTTTCTGATTGTTGAACTTGAGGTGTGCAAACTCATGCGAGGCGAACAATAGCAGTACGGCAGAAAATCCCATGTCTGCGAACACGGCAAGTGCGGCCATACTGATGAAGGTGTACCAGTATCCTTGGGCTTCGGACGACAGGTAAAGGGGGACTAGGATGAGCAACGCAGGTCCCGAGAGTAATCGCCATAACTGATTTATTGCAGTGTTGCGAAAGTCATGATCGAATATTTTTTTATAGTTCATTTGATGAATTGACATCTTTCGATTTCATGAGTCAATCCTTCAATGGAATTGAAATGTGGGGTGTAGCCCAATGTCGATGCCATTCTGTTTTCGGAGTAATAGTGCTGCTTTGCGCCGGTAGCATTAATGTGTTGGGTGGCTTTTTCGGTGGTGTATTGCAGGCCGAAATTACTCTGAAGATGGTCGAGTATTGAGAACTTGTCGGCTGGGGCTTTGGTATAGCAATCGACAGCTATATTGAGGTCGCCATTGAAGGCCAATGCCTTGGATATCAGCGTGTAAAAGTCCAAAGGGGTTATGTAGTCACGAAACATGTTGGCGGGAGACGTCGTCAGTACGGTGTTGTCCTTGATTGCGCGGACAGCGTCGGTCATGAAGTAACGTGCACTCAAGTCTTGTGTGTGACTGAAGTAGTTGAATACCCGGATATCCACAATGCTAAGACCCTGAAGCGCTCGGTGCCTCGTCTCGGCATAAAACTTTGCGACAGCGTACCAATCCGTTGTTTTCAAATTGTTTATGTCAAACGTGGCGAGTGTCTGGGCTTGCGCGGGGGTTTCGAAATCACCGCCATAAGCTGCACCACTGCTCAGAAATATATAGCGGCACTTGTTGTTGGCTTTGAGATAGTCGAGTGCGAGTTTGTCATACTCATAGGTGATATCGAAAATGGCAGACCCCATTTTCGATGCCACTGCAGGGTCACCGACCCCTACAAAGTTAATGATTGCATCGAACGCAGTGTTGCGATCGAAATCGGCGTATTCAAAGATTTTGATACTTCGTTGTCCTGTGGGTATCAATGCCGATGTGTCGAGTTTGTTTTTGTCCCGCACGAACAGGCTCAGGTCGAACGTTCGAGCTGCGGCGAGTGAACGGGTCAGGTCCTGGGCAATTTGGCTGTTCGCGCCGAATATTGCGATGTGCATCAGCGTGCTGTCCGCGTTTTTTCAGGCAACTGCTGATCAATCGAGCGGCCAAATTCCAGCCGAGGACGGCATTCTCGGGCGTCGGGCATCATCAGTTCGATCAGTGCGGGACGGGGTGATTCAATAAACATCCCGACCTGCGCCGCAAATTCCTCATGGGTGCTCACGACCGTGGAGCTGATGCCGTAAGCCTCACCAATGGCTTTGAACTGTGAGGTGTAGCCGTTCCAGTAGGTCGACGAGTTACGGCCTTCGAAATACATTTCCTGGAACCCGCGGACCATTCCCAGAGAGTGATTGTTAAGCACAATGATCAAGACGGGCAGTTGATCGCGGGCGATGATATCCAGTTCCTGGATATTGAGCTGGGCGCCCCCGTCACCTGTTATGACAATGACAGGTTTGTTGCCTGCATTGCAGGCGCCAATGGCCGCGGGGATCGCGAACCCCATGGTGCCCAGGCCACCTGAGTGGTGCATGGATTGGCCAGGGCTCAATCGCAACGTGTGTGCTGCCCACATCTGATTGTTGCCGACGTCGGCGACGAAATCGACACCATGCCCTTTGGTCAAAGCGCCAAGGGTTGAGCAGATGACGAAGGGGCTCACTGACCAATCAGTGTATTCATCGACAAAGCTCTGATCGAAATCAGCTCGCAAATCAGCAGCCCAGGCAGCCCATGCCGCGTTTTCTTGCACTTCGCAAAGGGGGAAGTCTGCGAAGAAGGTGTTCAGTTCCATCACGTAGGAGGCGTGCGCCTTAACGCGGTTGTTCAGTTGCCCTTCCATCAGGTCGATCTGGAAAACCTTGGCTTTGCGGGCGAAGTCCTCGGGTTTGGCACCGGTTTGCCGAACATCCAGGCGGCTGCCCAGTACCAGCAGAAAGTCGCAATTCTGCACGGCATGATTGGCTGCACGCGTTCCATAAGCGCCGAGCATGCCCAGGTAATTGGCGCTCGCCGGGATCTTTTCAGCCCCTTTCAAGCTGGCTACGTAAGGGATACCAGACGTCTCCAACTGATTGAGCCAATGTGCGAAGTTAGGCGTGTTGACGGCCCCCCCGCCCAGCAGGATCAACGGGTTCCGAGCGCAAGCCAGTGCATTGCTGATCGTCTCGAGGTCGGCTGCTTGCAGTGGCGCTGCAATCTGTTGCGCGCAAGGCAACAAAAACGCGCTGACCGCGGCATCATCGATGTCGGTTCGCTGAATATCCATCGGGATATCCAGCAGTACCGGGCCTGGTCGTCCTTCCCTGGCGAGGTCGATAGCCTTTTGTAAGCACGGAAGCAACTCGTCTACATGCCTGACCTGATAGGCGTACTTGGTAATACTGCTGACCAGCGCCACGCTATCCAGCTCCTGGAAACCCTGTTGGCGGATATTTCTCTCGCCCTTGAGTTCGTAGGTGTTGACCTGGCCCGTCAAGAAAAGACACGGATGGCTATCAAGCCAGCAATCGGCGATGCCGGTGATCAGGTTGGTGGCGCCGGGACCACTTGTGCCCAGGGCGACGCCGAGCACTTCGTGATGTGTGGCGCGGGAAACTGCGGATGCAGCAAACGCGGCCCCTTGTTCATGGTGAACCGAGACCAGCTTGGTCTTGCCCAACTGATTGATGCTGTCAACCAGGTGCGTGATCATTCCGCCGATCAACTCATAACCATACAGAACCTTGTTCTGCGCAAGAACCAACGCTACCGCATCTGATGCTTTCATTGTTTAGAAACCGATCCCGAAAAACTCTTCCAGCTTTTCACCCACAAAATCGAAATGTTCCTGGCCCAACGAAGGCTGTACACCGAGCCAGAAGGTCTGATTCATGGTGCGGTCGGTATTCGTCAGTTCGCCAACCACACGGTACTCCAGGTTCTGGAAGTAAGGCTGGCGTGTCAGGTTGCCGGCGAATAGCAGGCGCGTGCCGATTTTGTGCTGGTCAAGGTACTTGAGCAGGTCGACTCGTTTGACCCCGCTGCTTTCCTTGAGCGTCACCGGGAAACCGAACCACGATGGGTCGCTGTTAGGGGTTGCCTCGGCAATTTCGAGGAATTCGGACAGGCTGGACAAGCGCTCCTTGAGCAGCGCGAAGTTGCGCTTGCGCGTATCGATGAAGTCCTGGGCGCGTTCGAGCTGGGCCAGGCCGCAGGCGGCTTGCATGTCGGTGATTTTCAGGTTGTAGCCCAAATGCGCGTACACGTACTTGTGGTCATAACCTTGGGGCAAGCTGCCATATTGCTGGCCGAAACGGTCGCCGCAGGTGTTGTCACAACCCGGTGCGCAGTAGCAATCGCGGCCCCAGTCGCGGAACGACTCGGCAATCACCTTGAGCATCGGGTTGTTGGTGAACACTGCACCACCTTCGCCCATGGTGATGTGGTGCGCGGGGTAGAAGCTGAGGGTGGCGATGTCACCGAAAGTGCCTACCAGCTTACCGTCATAGGTTGCACCCAAGGCATCACAGCAGTCCTCCACCAGCCACAGGTTGTACTTTTCGCACAGGGCTTTGACCTTGCCCAGGTTGAATGGGTTGCCTAGGGTGTGGGCAAGCATGATTGCCTTGGTTTTTGGCGTGATGGCCGCTTCGATCAGGTCGGCGTTGATGTTGTGGGTGGCCATGTCAACGTCAACGAACACCGGGATCGCGCCGAATTGAACGATGGGGTTGACCGTGGTCGGGAAGCCCGCAGCCACGCCAATCACTTCATCGCCTTTCTTGATCGCGCGCTCACCGAGTTTGGGTGAGGTCAGGGTGCTGAAGGCAACCAGGTTGGCGGAAGAGCCGGAGTTGACCGACAGTAGGAATTTGACACCGATGAACTCAGCGAGCTTTTTCTCGAATTCGGCATTGAAACGGCCAGTGGTCAGCCATCCATCCAGGGAGGCCTCGACCATCAACTGCAACTCCCGCGCACCGATCACTTTGCCGGACGGTGGAATGACAGTTTCGCCGGCCACGAACGGCTTGCTCGCCAATGCAATGTTGGCGTACTGCTCGACGAGCTTGCTGATTTCCTGGCGGAGCATATCGGGTGTCATGAAAAATCCTGCTAAAAAATAGAGTTAGTTGCTGCTGGCATGCATGGCGAGCATGTAGGCATTGATTTCTTCCAGGCAAAGGGCCTGCATGTCGTTGCCGCTCAACCAGGCACGATGCCAGGTAACAATCCGGGCGAGCGTGGTTTCGAGGTTCCAGCTGGGGGCCCAGTGCAAGTGGGCGCGCGCCTTGGAAATATCTAGCTTGAGGTAGTTGGCCTCATGCGGTTGCGGGTCCTGGTCCAGTTGCCAACGGGCACCTGTACCCCAAGCCTGTACCATGTGATCGAGGATCCACTCCACAGGGCGTGCATCTTCATCCTTGGGACCGAAATTCCAGCCCTGGGCAAAACGATGCCCATGGGTCCAGAGATGTTGTGCCAACACAAGGTAACCGCTCAGCGGCTCCAGCACGTGTTGCCACGGCCGGGTGGACTTCGGATTGCGTATCGTGACGGGCTGACCCTTCTCGAAGGCACCGAGAATATCAGGTATCAGCCGGTCTTCCGCCCAATCGCCGCCGCCAATCACATTGCCGGCCCTGCCGGACGCCAACGCAGCACCTTGCGGGTCATTGAAAAATGACTTGCGGTAGGCGCTGGTGATCAGCTCCACGCAGCCTTTGCTGTTGCTGTACGGGTCGTGACCACCCATGGGTTCGTCTTCACGATAGCCCCATTCCCACTCACGGTTTTCATAGCATTTGTCGGTGGTGACGTTGACGATAGCCCGCAGGTTGGGGCATTGGCGTGCGGCTTCCAGCACATGCAGGGTGCCCATTACGTTAGTGGCGTAGGTCTCGACGGGTTCGCGATAGGACAAACGGACCAACGGCTGCGCCGCCATGTGGATCAACACGTCGGGGTTGAAGCTCACCATGCTTTGGGCGATTACTGCGCGATCACGAATATCGCCTTGCTCCGACTCCATGCCTTGGGCCACCTTGGCCTCGACGAACAGGGCAGGGTGTGTCGGTGGCGCCAGGGCAAACCCCTTAACCTGCGCGCCCATGCTCGTTAGCCATAGCGCCAGCCAGCTACCTTTGAACCCGGTATGGCCGGTCAGGAAGACTCTTTTGCCTTGCCAGAAGGTAGGAGAAACGGTCGACTTCATATTCAGTCCCAGGATTTCCAGGGAGCTTTGCCAGACTGCCAAAGATCTTCCAGGTAGTGTTTGTCACGCAGCGTATCCATAGGTTGCCAGAACCCCGGGTGTTCGTAGGCCATGAGTTGGCCCTCGGCTGCAAGCTTCATCAGCGGCTCTTGTTCCCAGGTTGTGCTGTCGTCCTCCAGGTACTGGAGAACCGTGGGGCTCAAGACGAAGAAGCCGCCGTTGATCAGCGCGCCATCTCCTTTGGGTTTTTCCTTGAAGTTCAGCACTTGGCCTTTCTGGATATCCAGTGCGCCAAAACGGCCGGGGGGGAACGTTGCGGTGAGCGTTGCCGCCTTGCCATGTGCCTTGTGAAAGGCCAGGGTCGCGCTGATATCAAGATCGCTGACACCATCGCCATAAGTGAAGCAAAAGGCTTCTTCGTCCTTGACGTAGTCGGCGACACGACGCAGGCGACCGCCAGTCATGGACTCGTCGCCAGTATCGACCAGGGTGATGTTCCAGTCTTCAGCACGTTGGTCGTGCACTTTCATGGTGTTGTCGCGCATGTTGAACGTGACGTCGGACATGTGCAGGAAGTAGTTGGCAAAATACTCCTTGATCACATAGCCCTTGTAGCCGCAGCAGATAATGAAGTCATTGATGCCATGCGCGGAGTACATCTTCAGGATGTGCCAGAGGATGGGTTTGCCGCCGATCTCGACCATGGGTTTGGGGCGCACGCTGGTTTCTTCGCTTAGCCGTGTTCCCAGGCCACCGGCCAAAATAACTGCTTTCATGCTGTCTCCGGGTCAATTCGAGCTTACAAAGGCATCAGAATGGAAATGTTTGAGGGGCAGGCCAGCCTGTGTCAGCATCTCGCGCGCCGTATGGATCATGGCTTCAGAGCCACAGGCATAGACCGAGGTATCGGCCAGGTCAAGGTTTTCTGCAAGGACGGCCTGTTGAACGTATCCGGTGGCGCCTGGCCAGTGTTTACCCGCGCGTGAAAGCACGGGGCGGTAAGTCATGCCCAGCGTCGGGAAGTCAGGGAGCCAGTACAAGTCGTTTTCCGTACGCCCCCCCCAATAAACGTAAACGCGCTTGCCGATGAGGGGTTCGGATGTACTCGCCAAGGCTTCGAGCATGGCCTTTACGGGGGCGATCCCGGTACCTGTCGCCATGAACACCAAGTTTGTAGTGCTGGCGTTACGCAGGCAGAAGGTGCCAAGTGGGCCTTCCAGCCTCAGCAGGTCATTGACTTGGGCTTCACCAAACCAATACTGGCTCATCACTCCATCAGGTACTTGGCGGATATGCAGTTCGAGCTTGGCATCCTCGCGTACGGCGTTGGCAATCGAATAACTGCGGCGCACACCGTCTTTGCCTATGACGTCGATGTACTGCCCAGGAAGGTAGAACAGCGCGCTTTTGGGCGGTGTCCTGAGGACGACCCGTACCACGTCGTCCGCTAGGCGCTCCAGTGTATCGAGGCGGCAAGGCATGGTTTTGATCTGGATGTCGGCCAGCAAGCCCAAGTCTTCGATATCCAGTTCAACATCAGTCAACGCTGCTCGGCAGCACGTCAGGATGGCGCCGTTGGCACGCTCTTCGTCCGTAAGGGCGAGTTCTGGTTGCATCACCTCTGTATCACCCTGGAGCACGTTGGCCTTGCAGACGCCGCAACGACCGGTACGGCAGCTGTATTCCAGTACGGTACCTTGTGACTTTGCACACTCCAGAAGGCTTTTGCCGGATTCACCCGTGAATGACTTGTGGTTCGACAGCGTGACAATAGACATGCGTCAGGCACCACGCTCAACGTTGACGTCACAAGGATTCAATTCATCCCCTGACATGTGGGGAGCGGTGCACCTCTGCCCGAAGCTTTTGATACCCATGTACGTTTACATCTCCTGTCGTCATTACGCCGAACGTCATACCGCATTCAACGCGCAGACTACACCCCTGATGAGGGGCATTTTTAGTAGAGTTCAAAGCGGATAGAAGCAACCAGCGCTAACGCCCCACCGTTGAATCGCATACATAACAAACGGCAACATCGCAGTGAGTTGCCGTGTATTTAATAGTGAACGACCCGATGAGGCTTGCACTGTGTCGACCGGCGTTTAAGTTCGCATTGCGGCCGGGCTGCCCATAAGTGGCGGCAATTCTACCTGTTTGGGACCTTAACTGGAAATGCAGGATGGACGAGGCCTGAGCAGGCCGTCTCACTGGCCTTGCGGGTTGCGGTCATACTCTGTAACCCACCCGTTTTTGACTCCTACCCAACATCACCTAAGTTTGGGAGGCAGCTTAGGAAAGCTGCTTTTCCCTCATCGATGTCATGGAGCGTCACCAATGCAAAACACCTACATCTGCGCCCTTATCTTCGCGTTTCTCACCAGCATCTCCGCTACGACCACCGCAGCCCCTTCCATCAAGCCCGAAGCCCCAACCCCTATCGCCACTCAGATGTCCAAGGCCGAGCAATCCGCCAAGGTCAACCTGAACGCCGCCGATGCCGAAACCCTGCGCCGTGATCTCTTCGGCATCGGGGCTGCCAAGGCCAGGGCGATCGTTGCGTATCGCGAAAGCAATGGGCCGTTCACGGCGGTAGATGAGTTGTTGGAAGTGAAGGGGATTGGTAAGGCTTTGCTGGAGAAGAACCGCGAAAGGCTGGTGATCAATTAAGTCAGGCGAGAAAGCCGGTCACTGACCGGCTTTTTCACGCGTTGAAACCTGGGTTTTCAAACGCGCGCGCACAACCTCCAAGATTCGCATAGCCAATGCCGGATCTTCGACACTCCTGGCGAGCACCAATGCTCCGACCAGCGTCGACATCATCACCAGGCTTTGTTCATCACTCCGTCCATCCGCTAAAGCCGTATCAATCTGCTTTAGCCGCGCGTCGAGTACTGCGTCCGTTGTTGTACTGTGCTGGCCCCTTAGGCCGAGTTCGGAGGACATGGTAGGCAGTGGGCAGCCTTGGTCCGGAGACGTCATGTGCCATTTCGAGAGGTAACTGTCGATAAAGGCTTCCAGCGGCCGCTCCTGGCTGAACAGCATTTCGCAATGAGCATCCAGCTCTGCCGCAGCCGCCTGCAGCGCCTTCTCCACCAACTCATCCTTGGATTTGAAGTGCGCATAAAACCCACCATGCGTCAGGTTCAGCGCCTTCATCAATGGCTGTAAACCAGTCGCGCCGATGCCGTCGCGTCGAAAGCGTACGGAGGCTTCCTTGATGATACGTTGATGGGTCTGGGCTTTGTGGTCGGGTGAGTAACGCATGGGACGGCCTCAGTGACAGGTTGGCATTCTAACCAACTTGAATCTTTTTACACATCTGCACGTTGGCATGAAACGTGATTACCTAAACGTAAAAGATTGTTCAACAATCGTGAGGTGACCATGACGCTCAGCTTGTCGTTAGCCGACCAGATTGCCTTGGAGCTTCGCGCTGACATCATCGGTGGGCGGCTGCTACCAGGCATGCCGTTGATCGAAGTGGAGCTGGTGAAAGCCTATAACGCATCGCGCAATACCATCCGTGAAGCGTTGCACCGTTTAGGGCAAGAAGGCTTGACCCGTTATGTGCGCAACAAGGGGGTTATGGTGCGGCGGCTGGAGTGTGAGGAAGTGCGTGACTTATTTGTCGTTCGTCGCACCCTGGAACTGCAGGCCATCGCCCAGAGTGGTCCTCTGACAGAAGCCCAATCCGAACGCATGCAAAACGCCATCGACGCCACCACCCTGGCCCGTGAGCGCGAAGACTGGCGGGCGGTCGCCACCCACAGCCTGATGTTTCATCAGCAGATCGTAGGGTTGATGCGCAGCCCTTTGTTCGATGAGTTTTTTGCCCAGGTCATCGCCCAGTTGCGTCTGGTGTTCTGCGCTGCGCCTGATGAGCAACGCTTCCAATCGCCGTGGTTGGAGCGTGATCGTGAGATTTACACGTTATTGGTCCAGCAGGATAAACCGGCGGCAGGGGAGGCGATGAGCCTGTACCTGGATGACTCGGAACGCGTGTCCCTGGCCCTGTTCAACCATCCCTGATCGAGGATCTGCACCATGTACAAAGACTATCCGGCCGCTTATCAGGTCAGTAAAGGTTCGGCGCTGCAGGTCGATGCGGCGTTTTACGAGCGCATTCGTGATCGAAAAGATCAACGGCGCTTGATTGAGGCGTTTGAGGTGCCGATTCGCACGGGCAGGGCGTGGAAGGTGCCGGCCGGGCATGTATTCCGTGTGACCACGCCAGTCGGTCCGCAGGTGGGGGATTTCAACGTGTGGAACGCCAATGACCCCCGCGAGCGTTTGTGGGCGGCGCGTACGCGTCAGTTGCAGGGCGCGCATGTCAGCACTCATGACCGGCTGTGGTCGAACCTGCCATTTCTGCGGCCTTTGGTGACGATCACCGATGACAGCCTGGCCGGTTACGGCATCGATGAGCACGGCGGGCGTCTGCATGACTTGCTCGGTACGCGTTGCGATCCCTATGTGAACCGCATGCTCACCGGCGAAGACTTTCACCACCATTGCCATTCGAACCTGACCCGTGCAGTTTTGCCCCACGGTCTGACGGAATTCGACGTGCATGACGTGCTGAATATTTTCCAGTGCACGGGCCTCAATCACGACGATATGTACTTCATGAAAGCCTGCCCGGCGCAGAAGGGCGATTACCTGGAGTTTTTTGCCGAGATTGATTTGTTGTGCGCGCTGTCGACGTGCCCGGGTGGGGATCTGTCGTTGCCGATGTGGGGGCCGGATGCACAGGACCCGCTGACGGTATGCCGCCCGCTGGGGGTTGAGGTCTATACGTTGGAGGATGAGCTTCTGAGCGGTTGGAGTCAGCCCGAACGTGCTGCCTATAAGGGGCAGCACGGGTTGCATATTGCCAAGGCGTCCTGGGAATAGCCCAAGGTTCAGCGATCCTGCGCGTCCTTGGCATCCGCCTGGGCATTGCGCTCGGCCACGCGCTTGCGTTGTTCGTCGGTGAGTTCGACTTTGTTGGCGCTGTCGCGCAGCATCATCAGCCCACCGACGATCGACCCGATCGCAACTACCATAATCAACCACGCATACCACGGCATAAGGCTCTCCTTGAGGCAGATTGCCGTGGGAGAACTTTCCCACGGGAATAACTGCTTTGAGTGACGGGCTTTCTCACTAGTTCAGTGTAGGCCCGTTCTGCCTCTCAGTAGATCAGAGCCCGGTCAACATCGCATCTGCCGGTGCATCGGCGCGGTCTTGCGCAGTCATCTGGAAGTAGGCGAATCCCACCACCATGAAGCCCAGGAAGATCAGCCCGATCAGCGCGTTGAACCACGCCATGGCTACCAGGCACACCACCGCCAGTACCAGCGCAATACCCGGCACGATCGGGTAGCCTGGTGCGCGAAAGGTGCGTTCCAGCAGCGGTTCGGTCTTACGCAGTTTGAACAGACTGAGCATGCTCATGATGTACATCACAATGGCACCGAACACCGCCATGGTGATCATCGCTGCGGTCAGTGTCATGCCGCCCAGGTTGATCAGGCCATCGCTATAGATAGCCGCGATGCCGACCACGCCACCGGCGATAATTGCGCGGTGGGGTGTCTGAAAACGCGACAGTTTGGCGAGGAAAGACGGCAGGTAACCGGCGCGGGCCAGGGCGAAGAACTGACGCGAGTAGCCGAGGATGATGCCGTGGAAGCTTGCCACCAGGCCGAACAGGCCGATCCACACCAACATGTGCAGCCAGCCTGAGCTGTCGCCGACCACGGTTTTCATGGCTTGCGGCAAGGGGTCGTTGATGTTGGACAGGGTGCGCCAATCACCCACGCCGCCAGCAAAGAACATCACGCCCATGGCCAGGATCACCAGGGTCAGGATGCCGCTGATGTAGGCCTTTGGAATGGTGCGCTTCGGATCTTTCGCTTCTTCAGCAGCCATGGCCGCGCCTTCGATGGCGAGGAAGAACCAGATGGCGAAAGGGATCGCGGCAAACATGCCGGCAATCGCGGGTGCGCCAAAGGTGTCTGAGCCGGCCCAGCCGTTCAGGGCGAAGTTGCTGAAGCTGAATGCAGGTGCGACGACGCCCATGAACACCAGCAACTCGGCGACGGCGAGCACACACACCACCAGTTCAAAGGTGGCGGCGAGTTTGACGCCGAGGATGTTCAGGCCCATGAACACAATATAAGCACCGACGGCCGCGTGTTTCGGATCGAGTGCGGGAAATTGCACATTAAGATAAGCGCCAATGGCCAAGGCGATCGCAGGCGGTGCGAAGACGAATTCGATCAAGGTCGCGAGCCCGGCGATCAAGCCGCCTTTCTCACCAAAGGCACGGCGGCTGTAGGCAAAAGGGCCGCCAGCATGAGGAATGGCGGTGGTCAGTTCAGTGAAACTGAAGATGAAACAGGTGTACATCGCGGCGACCATCAATGAGGTCACCAGAAAGCCCAGGGTCCCTGCGACGCCCCAGCCATAGCTCCAGCCGAAGTATTCACCGGAGATCACCAGCCCGACGGCGATGCCCCACAAGTGCAGGGTGCCTAAAGTGGGTTTGAGTTGTGTGTTCATCGTGTTGCTCTCCCTGAACCGTTTGGAATGATTCAAGGTGTTGCAGCGGACATGCCAGGCTGAGCATCATTGTCGTAAAGCGGAGCAAGTGTCGTGCGTGGGATGGTTTAGTGTTTGAATTTTTCCAGCCTCGCACCAGTTGAGTGCGGTGGGGTTGCAACTGCCGTCATCGCGGGCAAGCCCGGCTCCCACAGGTTGACCGCATACCGATGTGGTAGCCGGGTTTGCCCGCGCTGAGGCCTTCCTAACGGCTAATCCCCCCTGTAAACCCCGCATAAACCCACTCTTTACGCCGTCTTTACGCCCCACCCACCCCCTCGCTCTCGTTCCTTTACACCACTCCTGCGGACAATTGCTCCACACGCGGCACTCGCCGCTAAACGGAGAGACTTCCATGAGCGTTCTGGACGGGGTGTCACTGCTATTGGCCGTGGCGCTGTTCATTTATTTGCTGGTTGCGCTGTTACGCGCGGATCGGACCTAGGAGCAGGCCATGCACAGTTATGACTATTGGCTGATCATTGCCTTCTTTGCGGTGGTGCTGGTGCCGGCTCCGTTCCTGGGGCGGTTCTATTACAAGGTGATGGAAGGGCAGCGCACCTGGCTCACGCCGGTATTCGGCCCGGTGGAGCGCGCCTGTTATCGCCTGTCGGGCGTGGACGAGCATCAGGAACAAAGCTGGCAGAAATACATGCTGGCCTTGCTCGCCTTCAACCTCGCGGGCTTTTTGCTGTTGTTCTCGATCCTGGTGTTCCAGGACTATCTCCCACTGAACCCGCAGAAATTGCCGGGTCAGGAATGGACTTTGGCCTTCAACACCGCGGTCAGTTTCATGACCAACACCAACTGGCAGTCCTACAGCGGTGAAGCGTCCCTGAGCTACCTCAGCCAGATGGCCGGCCTGACCGTGCAGAACTTCGTCAGTGCCGCCACCGGCCTGGCAGTCTTGGTCGCTCTTTGCCGTGGGATTGGTCGCAAATCGGCCCAGACCTTGGGCAACTTCTGGGTTGATATGACCCGTGCCACCCTCTACGGCCTGCTGCCGTTGTGCCTGGTGCTGGCGTTGTTACTGGTGTGGCAGGGCGTTCCGCAAACCTTCGCCCACTATGTCGATGCCGTCACCCTGCAAGGCGTGGATCAAGTGATCCCTCTGGGCCCCGCAGCCAGCCAGATTGCGATCAAGCAATTGGGCACCAATGGCGGTGGCTTCTTTGGTGTCAACTCGGCGCACCCGTTTGAAGACCCGACTGCCTGGGCCAACCTGTTCGAAGTGGCATCGATCATCCTGATCCCGGTGGCGCTGGTGTTCACCTTCGGCCACTACGTCAAAGACCTGCGCCAAAGCCGCGCAATCCTCGGCTGCATGCTGGCGCTGTTCCTGATCGGCGGCGCGACCTCGTTGTGGTCTGAATACCAGCCCAATCCGACCCTGAACAACCCAGCCGTGGAGCAGACCGCTCCATTGGAAGGTAAGGAAGCACGCTTCGGCACCACCGGTACGGTGTTGTGGTCGGTGACAACCACCGCGGCGTCCAACGGTTCGGTCAACGGCATGCAGGACAGCCTCAGCCCCCTCAGCGGCATGGTTGCGCTGGTCAACATGATGGTGGGCGAGGTGATCTTCGGCGGCGTCGGCGCCGGTATGTACGGCATGTTGCTCAACGTGTTGATCGCCGTGTTTCTCGCCGGTCTGATGATCGGTCGCACCCCGGAATACCTGGGCAAGAAGTTGCAGGCCAAGGAAGTGCAATTGCTGGTGGTGACCTTGCTGGTGATGCCGGTAGGTGTGCTGGTACTCGGTGCCATCGCCGCTAGCCTGCCAGGCCCGGCCGGTGCCATCAGTAACCCCGGCCCCCACGGTTTCAGCCAATTGCTCTATGCCTACACCTCGGCCAGTGCCAACAACGGTTCGGCGTTCGGCGGCTTCAGCGCCAACACCCCGTTCCACAACCTGATGCTGGGCTTGGGTATGTTGATCGGCCGCTTCGGCTACATCCTCCCGGTACTGGCCCTGGCCGGCAGCCTGGCGATGAAGAAGACCGCACCGATCGGCCAGAACAGCTTCCCGACGCATGGCCCGCTGTTCGTGACCCTGTTGACCGTGACCATTTTGCTGGTGGGCGGCCTGAGCTTCCTGCCGACGCTGGCACTGGGCCCTATTGCTGAACACATGAGCATGGGCTTCTAAGGGGATATGAAAATGAATATGCCTGCAAAAAACGCGGCTCCGGTGCAAACCCAGGAACCCGCCAAAACCGCCATCTCCGCCCTGTGGCGCCCGGCGCTGGTCCAGGCTTTCGTCAAGCTGGATCCCCGCCAACTGCAACGCTCGCCGGTGATGCTGGTGGTCGAACTGACCGCGATCCTCACCACCGTGTTGTGCTTCGTGCCCGATACCACCGTGCCAACCTATGTCGCCGTGCAGATCGCGGTGTGGCTGTGGTTCACCGTGCTGTTCGCCAACTTCGCCGAAGCCTTGGCCGAAGGGCGTGGCAAGGCGCGTGCCGACAGCCTCAAGGCCGGCAGCGAAGGCCTGAGCGCTCGCCGCAAGGAGGCCGATGGCAGCTTCAAGGTCGTGCCGGCCACCAGCCTGCGCAAAGGCGATGTAGTGCGCGTCGCCGCCGGGGAAATGATCCCCGGTGACGGCGAAGTCATCGAAGGGATTGCGGCGGTCAATGAAGCCGCGATCACCGGTGAGTCCGCACCGGTGATCCGCGAGTCCGGCGGCGACCGTTCGGCCGTCACCGGTAACACCCGGCTGGTGTCGGACTGGCTGTTGATCCGCATCACCGCCAACCCTGGTGAGTCGACCCTCGACCGCATGATCGCCCTGGTGGAAGGTGCCAAACGCCAGAAAACCCCTAACGAAGTCGCGCTGGATATCCTGCTGATCGGCCTGACCCTGATTTTCCTGCTGGTGGTGGTGACCCTGCAGCCGTTCGCCCATTTCGCCAGCGGCAGCTTGCCCCTGGTGTTCCTGGTCGCACTGCTGGTGACGCTGATTCCTACGACCATCGGCGGCTTGTTGTCGGCCATCGGTATTGCCGGCATGGACCGCCTGGTGCGCCTCAATGTGATCGCCAAGTCCGGCCGTGCCGTGGAAGCGGCAGGTGACGTGCACGTGTTGCTGCTGGACAAGACCGGCACCATCACCTTCGGTAACCGTCGGTGTGCGGCGGTAGTCGCGGCGCCTGGCGTCAGCGGCAAGGAAGTGGCCGAGGGCGCGTTGTTTGCCTCCCTGGCGGATGACACTGCGGAAGGCAAATCCATCGTCGAATACCTGCGCGCCTTGCACCCTCAGGCCGAACCTTCTGCGGATGAGCTGACCGCCGTGCCGTTCAGCGCGGAAACCCGGTTGTCCGGTGTCGACTACCAGGGTCGTGTGTTCCGCAAAGGCGCGGTGGATTCGCTGTTGGCGTTTATCGGTCAGCCACGCCGCGACTTGCAACCGGCACTGTCGCGGGAAATCGACAAGATTGCCCAAAGCGGCGGCACCCCGTTGCTGGTGTGTGCTGATGGCAAGTTGCTCGGTGCGATCCACCTCAAAGACGTGGTCAAGCCCGGCATCCGTGAGCGTTTCGCCGAGCTGCGCAAACTGGGCATTCGCACCGTGATGGTCACCGGCGACAACCCGCTGACCGCCGCTGCGATTGCTGCTGAAGCGGGCGTGGACGACGTGCTGGCCGAAGCCACGCCGGAGAAAAAACTCGCGCGCATTCGCCATGAACAAAACGACGGTCGCCTGGTGGCAATGTGCGGCGACGGTGCCAACGATGCCCCGGCGCTGGCCCAGGCCGACGTCGGCATGGCAATGAATGACGGCACCCAGGCCGCTCGCGAAGCCGCCAACATGGTCGACCTCGACAGTGACCCGACCAAACTGTTGGATGTGGTGCAGATCGGCAAGGAATTGCTGGTGACCCGTGGCGCGCTGACCACCTTTTCCATCGCCAACGACGTGGCCAAGTACTTCGCGATCCTGCCGGCACTGTTCGCCTCGATCTATCCGCAACTGGGCGCGCTCAACGTGATGCACCTGCAAAGCCCACAGAGCGCGATTCTCTCGGCCATCGTGTTCAACGCGTTGATCATTGTGGTGCTGATTCCATTGGCGCTGCGCGGTGTGCGTGTGCAAGCGGCGAGTGCGGCGGCGCTGCTGCGTCGCAACCTGCTGATCTACGGGGTGGGCGGGATCCTTGTGCCGTTCGTGGGGATCAAGGCGATCGACATGCTACTGACTGCGTTGCACCTGGTTTGACCCGAATCCTGCGGGTACCCGATGGGTGCCCACAGGTTGCAATGACCGAATTGAGGAATCCCAAATGTCCAACATGATCCGTCCGGCCCTGAGCCTGCTGGTGCTCATGACCCTGATCACTGGCGTCGCCTACCCACTGGTGGTGACCGGCGTCGCCCAGGTCGCTTTCCCGGACCAGGCCAATGGCAGCCTGGTGCGCGACGACAGTGGCAAGGTGCGCGGCTCCAGCCTGATCGCCCAGGATTTTACCGGCGACAGCTGGTTCCACCCACGTCCATCGGCCGGCGCTTTCGCGACGGTTTCCAGCAGTGCCAGTAACCTTGGCCCCAGCAACCCGGCGCTGGCGACGCGCATTTTTGATGACGCGAACAAGCAGTGGGTGCGCAGCCAAGGGCCGGTGCCTTTGGCATCGCTGACTACCTCTGGCAGCGGTCTTGATCCACACTTGCCACCGCAGGCGATTGCCTATCAACTGGCGCGGGTGGCGGCGGCGCGGAATGTGCCGGTGTCGACCCTGCAGCGGTTGCTCGATGAGCATATCGAAAGCCCGCTGGTGGGCCCGCCGGTGGTGAACGTGCTGGCGCTGAACATGGCGCTGGAAAAACTCTGAACCTCCTGTGGGTGCGGGCTTGCTCGCGAAAGCGATGTATCAGCCAATGTATTTGTTACTGATAGACCGCTTTCGCGAGCAAGCCCGCTCCCACATTGGATCTTCAGTGGGCCCGAATACTTGAATACCTGAAGGAACCCCCAAGCATGAGCGACTCCGGCCGCGCCGATGCCCTGCTAGCCGATCTGCCCCGGGACGGCCGTGGCCGACTCAAAGTATTCCTCGGTGCTGCACCCGGTGTGGGCAAGACCTACGCCATGCTCCAGGCCGCGCACACCCAGCTGCGCCAAGGCGTGAAGTTGATCGCTGGTGTGGTCGAAACCCACGGCCGCGCCGAGACCGAAGCCTTGCTCAGCGGCTTACCGCAGCAACCCTTGCTGCGCAGCGAATACCGCGGCGTGATGCTCGAAGAAATGGACCTCGACGGCCTGCTTGCCGCCAAGCCCAGGCTGGTGCTGGTGGACGAACTGGCCCACAGCAACGCGCCCGGCAGTCGCCATGAAAAGCGCTGGCAAGACATCCAGGAATTGCTCGCTGCCGGCATCAACGTATTCACCACGGTCAACGTCCAGCACCTGGAGAGCCTCAATGACCAGGTACGCGGCATTACCGGCGTGCAGGTGCGCGAAACCCTGCCGGACTGGGTGTTGCAAGAGGCCGACGAACTGCTGCTGATCGACCTGCCGTCCCGCGAGCTGCTGGAGCGTCTGCGCGACGGCAAGGTCTACGTGCCGGAGCAGGCCCGCGCGGCCATCGATGCGTTTTTCACCCAGACCAACCTCATGGCCTTGCGTGAGCTGGCGATGCAAACCGCCGCCGCCCACGTCGATGACGATTTGGCCCAAGGCTATCGCCAGCTCGGCCAGGCCGCGCCGGCGGTGCGCGGTCGCCTGCTGGTGGGGGTGGATGGTGATGCGCAGGCCGAGCGCCTGGTGCGCCATGCCAGCCGCGTCGCGCAGCGTCGACATTTGCCGTGGACCCTGGTGCATATCGATAACGGCCGCCCGCGGGACGAGCAGTTTCGCTTGCGCTTGCAGAATGCCCAGCAACTGGCCGAGCGTCTGGGGGGCGAGGTGGTGTTGCTGCGGGCGGGGGAGGTGGCCAAAACCCTGATCCAGCACGCCGCCGAGCGCCGTGCCAGCCTGGTGCTGGTCGGCCAGTCACGAATGCGTTGGCGTCGCCGACTGTTCGGTGGTGGCCTGGCCGCGCGTTTGCTGCGTAATGCGCGTGGCTTGGAAATCAACGTGCTCGACAGCGATGATATCCCGGCACCGCCAAGGTTGCCCGATGTGCGTGGGCTGGTGTGGTTCGACTATGCGCTGGCGGTCGTGGCGACGGTGGTGGCGGCGGCGGTGGCGTGGGCAGTGTCCAGCGTCCTGCCGCTGCCGAATATCTCGCTGGTGTTTCTCGCCGCTGTGTTGCTGGTGGCGGTGCGCAGCAGCCTGGGTCCATCGCTGGTGTGCGCGGCGTTGTCGTTCCTGACCTATGACTTTCTGTTCATTCCGCCGAATTTTTCTTTCTCGATCCAACGCGAAGAGGACGTGCTGACCCTGTTGTTCTTCCTGTTGATGGCGGCGTTGACCGGCAACCTGGCCGCGCGTCAACGCCGGCAGTTGCAGGCGTTGCGCGATACCCAGGAAGAAACCAGCGAACTGCTCGACCTGTCACGCAAACTCACCGCTGCTACTGATCGTCAGGCGGTGGTCAGCGCCGCTGCGCATCACTTGGAAGGCTGGAGCGACCTGGACCTGTGCCTGGTCAATCGCGATGGGCAGGGTGGTTGGACGATCGAGACCGGCGGCCCGCTGACGCTCACCGAAGCCGAGCGCGCCGCGGCTGATTGGGCTTGGCAACATGACCAGCCGGCGGGCATGGGCACCGGTACCTTGCCGTTCGGGCGTTGGTGGTGGTGGCCGTTGTCGGGCGAGGAGGGCCCGCTGGGGTTGCTGGGCGTCAGTCCCAAGCCTGGACTGGAGTTAAGTGGGCAACGCCGTCGCTTGCTCACCGCCTTGAGCCAACCGCTGGCCCAGGCTTTGGCGCGGGCGCAACTGGCCCAGGAGTTGGAGTCTGCCAGGCTGCACGGTGAGACCGAGCAACTGCGCAGTGCCTTGCTGGCGTCGGTGTCCCACGATCTGCGCACGCCCTTGACCTCTATGCGCGGCAGCATCGATAGCCTGCTGGCGCTCGGTGAGGCCATTCCATTGGAGGACCGCCGCGAGTTGCTCGAAGGCACACGTGATGAGGCCGAACGTCTCGATAGGTACATCCAAAACTTGCTGGACATGACGCGCCTCGGCCACGGCGCGTTGAAACTGGCGCGGGATTGGGTGTCGCCGGGCGATATTGTCGGCAGCGCCCTGGGCCGCCTGCGTGCGGTGCTGGCACCGTTAAAGGTGAGTACCGACGTGCCCGCTGAGTTGCCATTGTTGTATGTGCACGCCGCGTTGATCGAACAAGCGCTGGTCAATGTGTTGGAAAACGCCGCGCGCTTTTCGCCGCCGCAAGGCCGCTTGCAGTTGAGTGCCGGCGTGTCGGATAACCAGTTGTTTTTCGCCGTGGCCGATGAAGGACCGGGTATTCCCGAGGAGGAGCGCGCAAAGATTTTCGACATGTTCTACACCGCCGCCCGAGGCGATCGCGGCGGGCAGGGCACAGGACTGGGCCTGGCGATCTGTCAGGGCATGGTCGGTGCCCATGGTGGGCATATCAGCGTGGCCGACGGGATCGACGGGCGTGGCACCTGCATCACCTTGTTCCTGCCTTTGCCGACACAACCTGGCCTGGAACGCGAGGCATGAGCTACCCTGTTTTCTTCACGGATTTTGATGGGACACCATGAGCCAGACCGCGACGATTTTGGTCATTGATGACGAGCCGCAGATCCGCAAATTCCTGCGCATCAGCCTGGCCTCCCAGGGCTACAAAGTGATAGAGGCCGGCACCGGCAACGAAGGTCTGGCCCAGGCGGCGCTGAGCAAGCCGGACTTGCTCGTGCTCGACCTTGGCCTGCCGGACATGGACGGGCAGCAGGTGCTGCGCGAGTTTCGCGAGTGGTCGACGGTGCCGGTGTTGGTGCTGTCGGTGCGGGCCAGTGAAGGGCAAAAGGTCGAGGCGCTTGACGGCGGAGCCAATGATTACGTGACCAAACCCTTTGGCATCCAGGAGTTTCTCGCCCGGGTGCGCGCGCTGCTGCGTCAGGCTCCAGCGGGGGAAGCCCAGGAAGCGGCCTTGCGTTTTGGTCCGCTGACCGTGGATCTGGCCTATCGCCGTGTGCTCCTGGACGGTGCCGAAGTGGCGCTGACCCGCAAGGAATACGCGGTGCTGGCCCAATTGGCGCGGCATCCGGGGCGAGTGATTACCCAGCAGCAATTGCTCAAGGATATCTGGGGGCCGACCCATACCGAAGACAGCCACTATCTGCGGATCGTGGTGGGGCATCTGCGGCAGAAGTTGGCGGATGATCCTACACAGCCACGGTTTATCGTGACTGAGGCGGGGGTGGGTTACCGGTTGCTGAGTGCCTAGATTTTTGGCGTCTGGCAGGGCCTCTTCGCGAGCAAGCCCGCTCCCACACTTGAACGAGTTCCGCCTTTGAAATGCGGTCGAATGTGGGAGCGGGCTTGCTCGCGAAGAGGCTATCAGCAGCACCACAGGTTTCAACTCTGCTCACTCTCATACCGATCCAGCGTATCGCTGGCAATCTCCCGACCCAGCGCGATCAACTCCGGCGCCTTGTAAAACTCGAAAAAACGACACACCCGTTTCGGCACGTTGATCAACACGTCAGGCGGGTAGCCAGCAATCTTGTACTGCGCCAGCGACGTCTGCATCACCTCGAAGCTCTGGTTGATCAAGTCGAGGAGCGATGCCGGGCCGACGTTATCGATGATAAATGACCCGGTCGCTGACTTTGGTGCGCCGGGTTTTTCCGGTGCGGCGGCGGGTTGCTGGGATTCCGGCTCGGCGGAGTCCAGCCAAGGGTTGATCTCCGCCGCCTGCGCTTCCAATGCCTCTTGCTCCAGCTTCATCAATTGTTCGGCCTGCTTGCGCCGGAACGGCAAGTGCGAACCGAGTGATTTCGCCAGGTTGTTGAAGCGACTCTTGAAGGCGGGCGGGCGCTGGATCACTGGCAATTGGTAGTGCTTCTGGTTGGTGGCGTTGAGGTTGACCGCGATGATCAAGTCGCAATGGCTCGACACCACCGGCACGATGGGCAGTGGGTTGAGCAGGCCGCCGTCCACCAGCATGCGGTTGCCCTGCATCACCGGGGTGAACAGGCTGGGAATCGCCGCCGAGGCGCGCATGGCCTGGTGCAGGCAGCCTTCCTGGAACCAGATTTCCTGCTGGTTGGTCAGGTCGGTGGCGACGGCGGTGTAGGGGATGCGCAGTTCTTCGATATTGATCTCGCCGACGATCTTGCGGATCTGGCCGAAGACCTTCTCACCGCGAATCGCGCCCAGGCGAAAACTCACGTCCACCAGGCGCAGTACGTCGAGATAATCGAGGCTTTCAATCCAGTTCCGATAGTCATCCAGCTTGCCGGCGGCGTAGATCCCGCCCACGACGGCACCCATGGAGCACCCGGCGATACAGGCGATGTCATAGCCGCGCCGTTCGATCTCTTCGATCACGCCGATGTGGGCGTAACCACGAGCCCCGCCGGAGCCCAGCACCAAGGCAACACGTTTTTTCATGGTCCATGTCCTCCCCAAGGCAGGGTCCCACAATGCACCCATTGAGGGGGCGGCTTCAATCTTCGCAGGCGACCTGCGATATTTTTCCAGAATAGCCACGGTGCTCGGGTATGCTCTGGTATGTAGGTACTATCGATTTCAGGCTAGGGACAGGCACTTTTCCATGTAGGCAACGTCTACAACGTACGACTGTTTTTTCTTTTTGAGGTGTCATCAATGAAAGCCTGGATGTGTGTACCTGTGATCATGCTGGCCCTGGCCGGTTGTGCTGGTAAGACCGCATACCGCGACAGCTGCGGCAGCCAATTGGACGCTGCCTGGAAAGAGCTGGATCTTGCCAAGGCTGAAGGCTTTGCTGGCACGGTGAGCTACTCTAAAGCGCTATCGTTATTGACGGGCGCCAAGACCCAGCAACAATTTGAAGCGTTTGAAGGCTGCTCCAACAAGGCCGAGAAAGCGCGGTTCTATATTCGTGAGTCTCGCGCCGGGCGTTGACCTGCAGCAGCGAGTAGGACTTTTCATCTGGAAGTGAGGGCAGGATGTCAGCTTTGGTCGATCAGCTAGTTGCTCAGGTCATTGGCCTGGAAGTAGGGTTACTGAGCTGCCAGGCTCGCCTCGCCGCCGTTACCGACGATGAAGCCCTGCATGACCTGCGCACCACCGTGCGCCGTCTGCGCAGCCTGTTGCGCCCCTTGCGCGGGTTGCCGGGGGTGGAACAGCTTGAGTTGGCCGCCAGCACCGTCGGCCAACTGACGACGCCGCTACGCGACCGCGAGGTGCTGGCGGCGTATTTGCACCAACACGGTCATCACGAGGCCGCCAACCGACGCTTGCGTCTGCAACCTGAGGCCTATCGCCAGGTGGCGAAAAGCCCTGAGCTTGCGCATTTGCTGCTGATCCTGGATGCCTTTCCGCGTTTTATCCGTGCTTCTGAACATCAGAAATTGCTCAAAGGCCTGCGCCCGCGCATTGAAAAACGTCTGGCCAAGCAATGGCAGCAACTCGGTAAGGCCTTGAAAGACCCTGACCATGACCGGCACCGCCTGCGGTTGTTGATCAAGCGGGTGCGCTATGCCGCCGAAGCCTATCCCGAATTGGATAAGTTGCCTGCCAACGCGATGTCACGTCTGAAAAACGCGCAGGGCGCTTTAGGGGATTGGCATGATTGCTGGCAATGGCTGGCCCAGGCTGAGCAGCAGGTGGACTTGCGACCTTGTGTTGCGGTCTGGCAGCGCACCATGGCCAAGGCTGAAGGGCAGGCGGACCGCGTGCTGGAAAAACTCAGCGCCGATTGTTTCTGAACCGGTCCGGCTTTTGGCCGGAATAGGCGCTGTACCTGGCTAGCCCGATGGTTAAGATCGCTCATCTGTTCCTGTTGATGTGAGACCGCCATGCGCTTTAGTGATTTACTCGACGCTGCCCGCAGCAACCCGCTGGATGTCATTATCCCTGCCGAATGGGCCCAGGGCCGCGCGACCTTTGGTGGCCTGGTGGCCGCATTGCAATACGAAGCGCTGCGTGCCCAGGTGCCCGCCGAGCGTCCGCTACGGTCGCTGGCCATCACCTTTGTCGGCCCTGTAGCGCCGGACGTTCCTGCCAGTTACCAAGTCGAAGTGTTGCGCGAAGGCAAGGCCGTCAGCCAATTGCTTGGCCGTGTGGTGCAGAACGGTGAAGTGGCGACATTGGTACAGGCCAGTTTCGGTGCGTCCCGTGAGTCGGAAATTGCTGTCGAGAGCGCAGCGCCACCGGTGTTCAAACATTGGGATGAATGCCAGGAGCTGCCCTACATCAAGGGCGTCACCCCCGAATTCATGCGCCACCTGGCGATGCGCTGGAGTGTCGGCGGCTTACCCTTCACCGGCAATAAATCCCGTTACATGGGCGGTTGGGTTCGCTTACGCGGAGATGTCAAAGAAGAGCCACTGACTGAAGCGCATATCCTCGCCCTGGTCGATGCCTGGCCTCCGGCTTTGCTGCCGCACCTGAAAAAGCCGGCACCCGGCAGCACCCTGACTTGGACCATCGAATTTATCCAGCCCTTGCAGGATCTGACGACCCTCAATTGGTGCCAGTACCACGTCACCATCGAGCACGCCCGCGACGGCTACGGCCACGCCGCCGCCGCCCTTTGGAGCCCGAGCGGCGAGTTGATCGCCATCAGCCGCCAGACCGTAGTGGTCTTTGCCTGACCTCAATGCCGGTGGCGTTGTCGCCAGGCGCGCCACCAGCCACCACTTAGGACAAAACGCGGAAAGGTCACGAACTGCTCGACCACCAGTCGCTGCACCGCATCTTTACGATCACTGAACGGCTCACTGGCCTCGGCTTCCAGGCTATGGCCATGACGCTGCAACGCCAAACCGGCCAGGATCCCGACCACACCCACGGCGAAACTGGCCAGACTCAGGCTGAAAACCCCGGACACGATCAACAGAAACCCGATGATGAACAGCGGCACGGCAATCAGGTGCAACGCCAGATTGGTCGGGTGCTGATGGTTCTGCGGGTAGTTACGCCATTGCCAGGCGGGAAGGTTGGGGTGACGTTTGCCCATGGTGGTGAATCCTCTGTCCGTTGAAATGGCATGGAGAGAGTTTAGGTGGGGTTGGTCGGGTGGGCGAATTGGCGTTCGCTATAGCGTTCATAGGACCGGTTGCGTAATTCACGTTTTTGATTTTTATAGAGTATTGTCTGCCCAGTTATAGTCTCTTGGTTCGGGGTTATTTATATACACTGTCGGCCCTTCCATGGAAAGCCACTTGGCTGTGAGTTCAATAGAAGCATTTTTTGAGTTTGCGGTGAGCAAGAAGTACCCGTTTTCTCGCTTTATATTTATTATAAATATGTCCCTGTGCGGGAGGTTTACTATTTTTAAGTTGCTAACCTCGGAGCAGCTTAGTGCAATTCTGCACGTGTTATATCCTTTGTTCTTCCATTTTTCAGGCAACACATCAGGGAAGTCTGGTATGTCAAAACCTATTCCAAAAGAGGGTTGGTCATTTTCTATGCCCAGTGAATGAATGTAAGCTTTGCCGATTTCAATCGGTTGGCTGAACACTTTGTTAAAAAATATACTCCCGTCAAGATCGTTCCAGTGTTTCATTTTTTATCCTTGAATACGTAATGGTCTTTTGTTCCCGGAACACTGCCGGTTCGCGGTGTCTCAAATGGACGCAGATTGAAGTGAGCGCCTTGATTGCCAGCTCCGTTTGGAGCGCCGAATTTATGCCCGGCTGAATGGTCTTGTATTAACACTTTGGATCCATCAGCCCTCGTATATTGGTAGACCCTCGTGTGAATAGGTTTTCCCGAGCTATCTAAAATTGCTTTTCCGTTTATATCTGACATTTTCACAATGCTGTATTGTTTTTTTGTGCCAGACCTCGGAGCGGTAATTACATCAGGTTGTTGTGCCATCGGTATATTGGCGTCTCTTTTTGCTTCGCGGAACGCTCCTTTACGAGATATATCAGGTACGTCAGGTTCAACAGGTACAGCGCAGGTTGGGTTTTTCTTTACTGAGCCAGTGCAGTTAGCATTTAGCCCAAGGGGGTCCACCCAACCCGTAGGATTGGGCGCGTACTGGTACGTGTTGATCCCACCCGCCAGCTTCACCGGGTCCGGCGTCAGGTAACGGCCGATATCCGGATTGTAGTAGCGATGGCGGTTGTAGTGCAGCCCGCTTTCTTGGTCGAAGTATTGGCCTTGGAAGCGCAGCGGGTTGTCGACTTTTCCGATATCGACGCGGGTGATTTCACCGTAAGCACGGTAGTGCGCGGACCAGACGATTTCGCCGTCGGGGTTGGTGAGTTCCTGTGGGGTGCCGAGGTGGTCGAGTTGGTAGTGGTAGGCCTTGGTTTCCTTTGGGCCGAAGCCTTCCAGCAGGGCCAGCGGGCGAAAGGTGTCCGGTTCGTAGAGGTAACTGCGATGGCGGTTCGCGTGGTGCTCGGCGATGAGTGTGTCGCCCTGCCAGAAAAACTCCGTAGTGATGCCGTCAACGGTTTTGCTGATACGCCGCCCAAACGGGTCGTAGCGGTAGCTGGCGGTTTGGCCGTTGGGTTGGGTGGTGCCGATCAGGCGATGCTGGCAGTCGTAGCGGTATTCGGTGACGAGGGTGTGGCCCTTGCCACGTCGTTCGCGGATGAGGTTGCCGAAGGCGTCGTAGTCGTAGTGATGGTCACCTTGGATCATCAGGCGGTTGCCGGCGACGATGTCGGGGCCGGGGCGGTTTTGCATGAGCAGGTTGCCGGCGGGGTCGTGGGCGAAGCGTTCCTGCTCACCTTGGGAGTGGTCGGCGCGGATGAGGCGGCTCAGTGCGTCATAGTGGTAGTGGTGTTCACCTTTACGGGTATCTAGGCGCCGGGTGAGGTTGCCGCATGTGTCGTAGTGATACTGGCGCTGGTAAATGGCACCTTCGACGTTGCACAGTCCGTGGTTGAACAGGCGCCCCTGAGTGTCGTACTGGTAACTGCTGAGCAGCTTTCCCTGGCCTCTTTGGTGTTCTCGACCGGTGTCGAATAGATGAGCGGTGAGCGTTTGGCCATTTACCTCGACCTTCCCAAGCAGGCCGCCTTTGGCATGATTGAACGTCACCCGGTTGTTGTCCGGTAGGCGCAAGGTTTGCAGGTTGTCACAGGCGTCGTAGCCGTAGCGCAGGGTGCCCCAGCCTTGGTGCTCGGCGGTGAGGCGGTTTTGGCTGTCGTACTCGTAGGCCAGCGCCCAGTGGCCATCCTCGACGCTTAAGAGGTTGCCTTGGCGGTCGTAGGCGTAATCGACTTGGTTGCCGTCGGGCAGGGTTTTTCTTACGAGTCGACCGGCATGGTCACGCTCGTAACGGGTAACCAGCTGACTGCCGTCATCGCCGTGTTCGGTCTTCTCCTGCAGGTTGCCGTTGAGGTCATAGACGTAAGCGGTGCGCTGGCCGTCAAATCCTGTTTCCTGTTGGATCAGGCCATTGGCGTGATACTGGAGTCGGTAGGTTTCGCCCACCTCGTTTTCGATCTCGGTCAGCAATAACCTAACGTTGTCGTACCGGTATTTGACCTGAGTGCCATCAGCGTTGATGCGACGGCTGATCAGGTGCAGGCCGTCGGCGTATTCGTAGCGGGTGACGTGGCCGAGTTCATTACGTTCGGAGGTGATTTTTCCGTAAGCGTTGTAGCTGTATTCCCGTGTGGCACCGCCCGGTAGCACAACACGGATCAACCGACCCACGCTGTCCCATTGATACTGGGTTAGCGCCCCCTGTGCATCTTCACGGGCAACCTGTCGCCCAAGGTCGTCATAGCAATAGCGCTTGATGACGCCGTTCGGCAACTGCTCCTCAAGCAACTGCCCACGCTCATTCCACACCAGCCGATGACAGCTGTGATCCGGGTACCAGACACCAACCAGTTGCCCATATTTGTTGTAGCTGTAGTCAGTAGCGTTGCCGTCAGGATCGGTCTTGCGCGTCACGTCGCCCTGGTCATTACGCTCGTATTTCCAGACCGCCTGACCCCGCCTTACAACCCGTACGAATCCATTGTCATGCTCGTAGGTCGTCGGCTCATCGTCCCCCGGAAACAGCGCCACCAAACGCCCGGCTTCGTCGTACTGATACGCCGTGATCGCTCCCAGCGGATCCTGCTCAACCGTCAGTCGGCCTTTGTCATCGTAGGATTTAAAGTGTTGGGCACCGTCAGGGTCCACGCGCTGCACCAGCCGCGCCCGCTGGTCATGCACGTAGACTTCCTGGCTTCCGTCGGCGTTAAACACCGTGACCTGCCCGTTGTCATCCCAGGCGTACCGCGTGTCCATCTGCGTGAAACTGGCCCAATGCCGGACACACCGAGCGGCCTTGCCAGCCCGTTCCCACGCCCAAAAGAAACTCGCTCCACCGGCCAAGCCACGCTCAAGAATCACGTGCTGCTCGTCGTACCGATAAACCTCGCTTTCGCCTACAGCGTTGGTCGCACAAACCAGTCGTCCACCAGCGTCATAGGCGTAGGAAACAACGTTCTGCTCCGTCACCCAGACAAACGGGCCGTCATCCACAGCCCGCTCAATCTGGTAATCCACCGCCACAATGCGGCCCGACGCATAGCGCAAAAACAACGAGCGCCCGACGCCGTTATCCAACCGCTCAATCTGCCCCAGGTAATTACGGGAAATGCGCAGCCGGTTGTCATAGGCATCGCTGATCGCTGTCAGCACACCGTCGTGGAAGTGGTAGAAACGTGACCCTTGAGACAGGACTAACTCATCGGGCACAGCCCCCAGGTAGATCGCCGCTTCGGCCAGGCTGTTGGTGATCGCGGGCCGAGAAGCGGTGGGCAGGGGCAGGGTGGTCGAGCGATTTTCATGATCGGTCCACACCACCGCATCCCCGGAAACACTCAGCCGATGCGCCAGCGAGTGACTCCAGCCAAACCCCAACCCGCAGTCCATTTCCACCGCACTGGTGCGGTACAAGCGGGTCCACTCAAACGGCAAGAGCCCGTCCAGCGTTCCATCGGTGAGGGTCAGCAGTTCCTCGCCCGTGACCATGGACACCGGGCACCCGTTGGTGGCGGTCTTGTCCGAAGACGCAGCGACATTCCCAGCCGGGTTTCGAGCAGAAGCAGGCACATCGTCGACAGTCTCCTGCCGAACCAACACCGTCCGTTGCGTGGCCTTGTCCCGAACCAGCGGTACCGGGTTGGCAACCACCTGATCCCCAACCTTCAATGGCACATCCGGAATTACTCTGATCGGCGTCGCCGCGCTGCCCAGCAACAACGGCTTGGCCGCTTCGACATGCGCGTCCAACCGAGGCCCGACGAGCTGATCGACCAGCCTTTCCAGCCATCTACGCACGCGACCCGACTTGATAGGCCCCAACACCTGCAGACCCAGTCGAACGTGTACGCCCATGCCCCGCGTCGTCCAGATCAAAAACAGATTGATCAGCACCTCACCGGTGATTTCGCCCGCCAGTTCATACATCTCTGGCGGCGCAAGCATGCGTATCCAGGCGACCATTGCCGACAGATAGATGAACAACAGTGGCTCATCGCTCAGCATCAGCAGGCCATGGGCGATGGCGTCCTTGCCCAGTTTTAGCAGCTCGTCCAGTTCGGCCTGGGTGATGTACTGCAGCAATTTCTCGCTATTGGCCTTGAGGTCCGCCAACAGGTCGTACAGTTGCGTGACGTTATCCCAGAGGTTATAGAGCGCCTTACCGATCCCACCCGCAAACGCCACGCCCTGCATCGCACTTCGCTCGAACGGCGTGGCGCTGGCGAAGTCTTTCCATCGCGGCTTGAAGGTCTTCGTCCATTCATCACGCAGGCGATGTTCCAGCCCGGCGATCACCGACTGATAAGACGCATACAGCGCCTTGACGTGTGCCTTGGAAACGTTGGGGTAAAAGGTGACCTGGTAGCGTTGATCGCGGACGCACTCGTTGACTTCAAGAATGCCGCTGGCATCGATGGTTCGTCGGATAGGGGCACCGAACGGCTTGCCGTCCGATCCGATGGCTTGCAGCATCACCGGCGTATTGCCGATAGGAACAAACCGCGTGCTTTCAAACATGTGCACCAGGGTCAATGAGCCCTGAGCCTTGCAGACGGCGACCGTGCGATTGGGTTTTTTGGAGGACGCGGGAGCGACGAGGGCAACGTCTTCCCCGACTCTGAATACTTGCTCCACGTCCAGCGCTGAACCACTCCAGAAGCTCTCGGCCCATTCGTCAAATGAGTTCAGGCACGACCTGAAGTCACGAAAGACGGTTTCCACGTCCGGCGTTTCGGCATCCATGGGGTAGAGGACGAACTGCGCAATAACGGGAATCATGAAACGGCCCCATTGAGTGGGGCACTGATAGAGAAGAGCATCGGCGGTCCCTCGCGCTGATTGGTCAGGCGAGAGACTTTGGAGAGGTTGGCAGGGAAAAGAAGTCGGCGTTATTCGCCAGGAAGGCTAGGAAGTTTCGCCAAGACCTCGGGTAAACCGAGGCTCGGTTGTAGGAGGGAGATTACAGGTTGAACAGTCCTACAGCTTCAACTGCCCAATCGCCTTGCTCAGTTCTCCGGCCAGGGTGGCCAGTTGATTGCTGGTGGTCGCCGAGTCGACGGTCTGCTGCACCGTGTTCTCGGTCACGTCGCGAATGCTGACGACCGCGCGATTCATTTCTTCGGCCACGTGGCTTTGCTGTTCGGCGGCGACGGCGATCTGGGTGTTGCTTTCGCGCATCTGCGCCACGGCACCGGTGATTTCGGCGAGCGCGGCGCCGGCCTCCTGGGCTTGATGCACGCAGTCGTCGGCCTTGAATGAGCTTTCCTGCATGAAGTCCACCGCGTCGCGGGTGCCCGCTTGCAGAGCCGAGACCATGCGGGTGATTTCATCGGTGGAGCTTTGCACGCGCTTGGCCAGGTTGCGCACTTCGTCGGCGACCACGGCGAAGCCACGGCCCATTTCTCCGGCGCGGGCGGCTTCGATGGCGGCGTTGAGGGCGAGCAGGTTGGTCTGCTCGGCGATGCTGTGGATCACGCTGACCACGCCGTTGATTTTCTGGCTGTCTTCGGCGAGCTTCTGGATCATTACGGCGGTTTGTTGCACGCCGGTGGACAGGCCGGCGATCGAGCGTTGTACCCGGGTGACCACTTCCTGGCCGCTGCCGGCGAGGGTATCGGCGGTCTGGGAGAGATCCCTTGTGGCGCCTGCGTGTTGGGCAATGTGATGAACCGTTGCAGTCATCTCGTTGATGGCGGTGGCGGCCTGGTCGGTTTCACTTTGCTGGCCGAGCATGCCGTGCTGTACCTCGTTCATGCTGCTGGCCAGCCGTGCGGCGCCATCGTCCAGTTGCCGGGCGGTGTGCGCCACGGTGTTCACGACGCGCTGGTAACCGGCCTGCATCGCGTTGAACGCGCTGGCCATCTGGCCGACTTCGTCCTTGCACGCCAAGGGTACGCGAGCCGACAGATCGCCGGTTTTCTCTACGTGCAGCATCACGTCCTTGAGGGTGTTGAGCTGGCTGAGCAGGAAGCGGATCAGCAATTGCGACGCGCCGAGCATCGCCAGCATCAGGATCAGGACCGCCACTGCATAGTTGGCGAAGCGTTCCTCGAACACTTGGCTCAAGCTGGGCGCGTAGGCAAGGACGGCAATGTATTGACCATCAGGGCGGGCGACGACTTCAGCGCCCAGCAGCGGGTTATCACCGAACACGGGCATAGGGTTGAACTCGACCCAACCCGTGGCGCTGCCCAGGGCTGACAGATCCTGATCGGCCAATTGTGGGATTTGGCCGCGCTTGAACGTCAGCCAGTGCTCGCCCTTGGGCAGTGTTTCCCCAGCCGGCCAGGCGTCTAGCAGCCGCGCTTGTGCCTGCGCCGAGGCGTGGGAGGCCGTGCTGCGCGCCTGTTGTTCAAGTTGCACGGCATACAGCACCAGCAACAAAGTAGTGATGAAGGCGACCGCGTTGACGGCCCAGAATTTGTACTTCAGCGAGATATTGCTAAGCCAGGCACCCATGGAAGGTTTTCTCTGATAGCGGAAACAGCATTGGCAAGGTGCCATTATTGTGCCGCTATCGAGTCAAACGGTTTTGACGTGGGTCAATGCACCGCATCAATCCACTTCAGGCAGTCCAAAAAAGCGACGGGCGCATGCCGTGCTGTGGCGGGCGAGGTCTTCCATGCTTTCGTTTCGATGCAGGGCGACTTCGCGCAGGACTTCCGGTAGGTACGCCGGCTCATTCCGGCCATTTTTCGGCTTGGGGCGCAGGGTGCGTGGCAGCAGATAAGGGGCGTCGCTTTCCAGCATCAGACGCTCACGAGGAATTTCCCTGACAAGTGGGTGCAGGTGTGTCCCACGGCGTTCGTCGCAGATCCAGCCGGTGATGCCGATGTGCAAGTCCAGGTCGAGGTAGCTGAACAACGCCTGCTGTTCGCCGGTAAAGCAATGCACCACGGCGGCCGTGAGATGGTCGCGGTAGTCCTTGAGAATTTCCAACAGGCGCTGGTTGGCGTCACGTTCGTGGAGGAACACCGGCAACTTCAGCTCGACGGCCAGGGCCAAGTGTTCTTCCAGGACTTTTTCCTGCTGCGGTCGCGGGGAGAAATCCCGGTTGAAATCCAGCCCGCATTCACCCACAGCCCGTACGCGGCTTTCGCTGAGCAAACCGCGCAGACGCTTGGCGCTGTCGCCGTTCCAGTCGCTGGCGGAGTGGGGGTGGATACCCGCGGTGCTGAACAGGCGTTGGCCGCTTTCATCCAGTTTTTCGCATAACTCCAAGGCCTGTTCGCTGCCCTCAATGTGGGTGCCGGTGAGCACCAATTGCTGTACGCCGGCGGCGTAGGCTCGGTCGAGTACAGCCTGGTGCTTCTCGTCGAAACTGGAGTTGGTCAGGTTGACGCCGATATCAATGAGTTGCATGGTGCTATCTCCGCCTGCGGCCGGAAAGCATATCAGAGCTGTAGATTTATAAGAAAAACGAAGAACTACAACGAGTTATAGCTGTCTTTGAACGTCGCAAGTTCATTGTGGTGGGCCGAACGCCTTACCCTGTGCCACCGTTGCGCGCAAAGCCTGCGCATAAAGCGCTCTGTTTCTGACACCCACCGCCTCGTTTTTCGCGAGCGCGTTGGCCAGTATTCTTTTCCGGAGAGCGGATGATCCGACCCTCGGCGTTGCTTATGTTGTGCCTGACGTTGCTGCTGCCCGTGGCGGCGGTTGCGCGTCTGGACGGGCCGCTGGAAGTGACCAAGCCCGGCAAGGTCCGCGACCTGGCAGAGATTCGCTCCAGTCGCACCCTGCGCGTATTGGTCAATCAGAGCCGTAACAGCTCCGGCGAGGTCCAGGGCCAGGCCATCGGCGTCGAGTACCATCGCCTGCGCGCCTTCGAGCAATACCTCAATGGTCATGCCCGTGATGGCCAGGAAATCAACCTCAAGATCATTCCCAAGGCCAAGGACCAGTTGCTCGGCGCCCTGGCCCGTGGCGAAGGTGACCTGGTGGCACCGGGTGAATTGCTTGATGTGAAGGCGGCGCACAAGATCAGCGCCAGCGATCCGATTGTCAGCGATGTGCCGCTGTGGCTGGTGGGTGTGAAGGGCGAGCGGCGGTTCACCAAACTGGAGCAACTGTCCGGTCGCACCCTGGCGCTGACCACCGGGAGCGCGGCGGCGGATGCCATCAGCCAGGTCAATCAGAAGCTGGCGTTGCACAAGCAACCGCCGGTGAAAGTGGAGTGGGTGGACCCGACCCTGGCTGTGGAAGATGTACTGGAAATGGTCCAGGCCGGCATTTTTCATCTGACTATTGTTGAAAAGCCGATTGCCGAACGCTGGTCGAAGATCCTGCCCAAGTTGCGATTTGATAAGCAGGTAGCGATCAGCGAACCGGGCGACGAATACTGGTTCGTGCGCCAGGATGCCTCGATGCTGCGGGCCAGTATTGATCGATTCCTCAAGACCTACCGGACGCCGGCCGACCAGGATGTGGCGTTCCAGCGTATTTACCGGCGTCTCTATCAAGTACGCAACCCCCTGGCACGCGTTGACCGCCAACGCCTGGAAAAACTGCGCCCGGTATTACAAAAACATGCCCGCGAGCAAGGCATGGATTGGTTGAACCTGGCGGCACTCGCCTTCAAAGAGTCGGCGCTTGATCCGGGTGCACGCAACAGTGGTGGTCCCACCGGCCTCATGCAGATCACGCCGTCCGCGGCGCAGCGAGTGGGGGTCAACAATATCGAGAGCCTTGATAGCAATGTGCAGGCGGGTGCGCGCTACCTGGCGATGATCCGCCGCAAGTTCTTTGCCAGTCCCAAGCTCAACGAGCGCGAGCGGATGGCGTTTGTACTGGCGGCCTACAACATGGGGCCGGAGCGGGTGCAGGGCATGCGCACCGAAGCCAAGCGCCGGGGGCTGAACCCGAATCAGTGGTTCTTCCAGGTTGAACGCATCGCCATGGAGCAAGTAGGGATGGGCGGCGTCAGCTATGTTAATAGCGTCAACAAGTACTATTTGGCGTTCGAGAGGGAGCGAGAGTCCCTGGAGCCGCCAGCGCCGAAAATCGCCTCACGTAAGTAATCGATTTAATCGATATTAATCAGGCATTTTTTCGGCTTTTATCATTGCCTAAACTGATTAATATAGCGGCCAACCACCCCCTACTTAGAAAAGGATTATCACCATGAGCCCACTGATCAACAGCATCCTGGCCACCCGCGCCGGTTACGGCCTGACCATTTTGCGCATTGTCGTCGGCATCATTTTTGCCGCCCACGGTTCGCAGAAACTCTTCGGCTGGTTTGGCGGCTACGGTCTGGCCGGTACAGCCCAGTGGATGGAAAGCATCGGCCTGGCGCCGGGTACTCTGATGGCGCTGTTGTCGGGCGGCACCGAGTTCTTTGCTGGCCTGGCGTTGATTATCGGCCTGCTGGCTCGCCCTGCGGCACTGGGCCTGACCATCCTGTCGCTGGTGGCGATCTTCTCGGTGCATATCCATAACGGCCTGTTCATGGCCAACAACGGTTATGAGTTCGCGCTGGCCTTGCTCGGTGGTTCGCTGGCGGTGCTGCTGGAAGGCGCCGGAAAGCTGTCTGCGGATCGCGCCATCGCCAACTGATCCCCGTAGAACCTTCAAGAGGCCCGCCATGTGCGGGCTTTTTGCTGATCTGGATTCTTGACACCGCCCCTCCGGCTTCTCTAGGATGCCGCTCATGCGCCGATTTAAACAGCTAATTGCGGGGCGCCATGGGTGATCGTTATCGGTCCCGACAGAAGCATGCTCCATGCTTCGAAATTCCGCTAAAGCGCTGG
>Ga0256410_1000368_pt1 | contig 48079 bp, 37 predicted proteins | sample PhyWR1_FD_185983 | JGI IMG/M metagenome (GOLD analysis project Ga0256410, IMG submission 185983) | Leaf surface microbial communities from wheat plants in UC Gill Tract Community Farm, Albany, California, United States - DLSL W.R1 | ecosystem: Host-associated > Plants > Phyllosphere >... | reverse complement strand
TCATGGACACGGGATCACGACTCAAACTCATACGCGAAAGCTATAAACTGTCCCAGCGCGAGCTGGCCCGGCGTACTGGTGTGACCAATTCCACCATCTCCCTTATCGAGCAGAATCGCGTCAGCCCCTCCGTCAGTTCCCTTAAAAAACTGCTGGAAGGCATCCCCATGTCCCTGGCGGATTTCTTCACGTTCAACCAGCCGCCCCGCGAACACCAATACGTCTTCCGCGCCAGTGAACAGCCGGACCTGGGGCGTGATGGCCTGCGGTTGCTGCTGATCGGCGCCTCGGTACCGGGCCGTCAGATGCGCTTGCTGCGCGAACAATACGCACCGGGGGCCAGCTCGGGGGAAGAGCCGATCGTGCATACGGAAGGTGAAGAGTGCGGGCTGGTGGTCCGGGGTACGATTGAACTGACCGTGGACGGGCAGATCAGCATTTTGAATGCCGGGGACGGTTATTACTTTCCTACCACCCAGCCCCATCGCTTTCGCAATATCGGTGCGGATGAAGCCGAGATTATCAGCGCGAATACGCCGGCCAACTTCTGATCCTCCCAGCAGGTTTTGTGATCACTGCATAACCTGTGGGGGGCTGGTTTTCCTGCGACCCAAACAACGCGGTCAGTCAGGAAAAAACGAGGCGATACCATCGCGAGCAAGCCCGCTCCCACAGTACTCCGCAGCCGCTTCCAGGTACCCTTGCGGGAGCTGGCTTGCCTGCGATGTAAACAACGCGGTCAGTCAGAAAAAACGAGGCGATACCTTCGCGAGCAAGCCCGCTCCCACAGTACTGCGCAGCCGCTTCCAGGTGCCCTTGCGGGAGCTGGCTTGCCTGCGATGCAAACAACGCGGTCAGTCAGGAAAAACAGAGCGATACCATCGCGAGCAAGCCCGCTCCCACAGTACTGCAAAGCCGCTTCCAGGTGCCCTTGTGGGAGCTGGCTTGCCTGCGATGCAAACAACGCGGTCACTCAGAAAAAACAGGGCGATACCTTCGCGAGCAAGCCCGCTCCCACAGTACTGCGCAGCTGCTTGCAGGTGACCTTGTGGGAGCTGGCTTGCCTGCGATGCAAACAATGCGGTCAGTCAGGAAAAACAGGGCGATACCATCGCGAGCAAGCCCGCTCCCACAGAACGGCGCAGCCGCTTGCAGGTGTTGTTGTGGGGGCTCATGATTAATACTCATATCAGACCCTAGCTTTATCCGTTTTTAAATCACCTACCGCCCCGCCAAGATGCCCGCATATCAAGGCGGGCATGCCTGCCCATGCTCGAAACAAACATGCTCGACCCATGAGTTAATCCCTCCATGCAACTGTCCTTGCTGCTCGTTTATGCGCTTAGTGTCTTTATGCTGATCATCACTCCCGGCCCTGTGGTCGCCCTGGTGGTTAATACCAGCCTGGTGGCAGGGCCCAGACGAGCCTTGCTGACGGCGCTGGGCACTAACTGGGCATCTCTGGTGCTGGTGATGGTGGCCGCGTTGATACTGAGCGGCACCCTGGCGGTCAGCACCACGCTGCTTAACTGGATCAGCCTCGCGGGCTGTGTGTTTATCGGCCATATCGCCTTGCACGGCCTGATGCATTCATCCGCTGCAGCCCCGGCGCAGGCAGCCCCCGCCAAAACCCGCGGCAGCGGACTGATAACCGGGTTTCTGGTGGGTATTTCCAACCCCAAGGACATTCTGTTTTTCGTGTCGTTTTTCCCGCAGTTCATCAACGTGACCTCCTCCTTCAAGGGCAGTATCGCCCTTCTGGCCCTGGTCTGGATCGTGATCGATCTGTCGATTCTGACGGCCTATATCTTCTTGATGCGCCACGCCTTTGCACTCAAGTACCAAAGAAAAATCGCCCGAGCCTCCAGCTTCACCCTGCTGCTGGTGGCTGTAGGCGGAGCGATTTATTCAGGCTGGATATTGTTCAATTAATGGCGAGCAATAAGCCCCCACGAAACCGGACTTACACCCGCGACCGGCGCCCGAAAAATGGATGGCTCGGGTCGTTGTAGCCCGGTGTCGTCGAGTGCCCCGTCACAACCAGGTCATTGATAAAGGCTTCGTCCTGCGCAGTGAACCTGTAGTTCAACGCCGGTACATAGTCTTCCCATTGCTGTTCAGTGCGTGGCCCGGCGATGGCCGAGGTGATCAGTTGGTTGTTCAGCACCCAGGCCAAAGCAAACTGGCCTGCGGTAATGCCTTGCCCCTCGGCATAGTCACGAATGCGCTGGGCCAGGTTCAGGGACTCTGGGCGCCATTCCGTTTGCTGCAGGCGCGGGTCGTTGCGCCCCGCGCGGGTGTCCTGGCCTGGGGCCTGATCGGGGTCGTATTTGCCGGTGAGCACGCCGCGCGCCAGCGGGCTGTAAGAGATCACGCCTATCCCGTAATGTTCCGCCGCCGGCAAGTGCTCGACTTCAATCTGACGGTTGGCCAGGTTGTACAGCGGCTGGCTCACGCTCGGACGCTGGATGCCCAGCAGGTCGGCACTGCGGCTGAATTCGGCAAGCTTCCAGCCACGGTGGTTGGACAGCCCGTAGCCACGGATCTTGCCCGCACGGATCACGTCGTCCAGCGCACGCAGGGTTTCATCCACCGGGGTGTCGTGGTCTTCGCGGTGCAGGTAGAACAGGTCGATATAGTCGGTGTTCAGGCGCTTGAGGCTGGCGTCCACCGAGGCAATCACGTTCTGGCGCGAGGCGCCGCTGTTGTTCGGCCCGCTGCCGCCCGGGTTGGGATTGACAAACTTGGTGGCCAGCACCCAGTGCTGACGACGATCACCGATCAAACGGCCAACCACTTCTTCCGAGGCACCACCGTTGTAGCCATTGGCAGTATCGATGGAGTTGATGCCCTGCTCGAAAGCGCGGTCGGTGATGCGCCGCGCGACGTCGTCCGGGGTCTGCCCGCCGAACATCATGGTGCCCAGGGTAATGGGCGAAACCTTCACGCCGTTGCGGCCCAGGTTGCGGTATTGAATGTCGCTCATGCTGACTCCCTGCGTGGTGATCGTGAAATCAAGTGGCGCAAACAGTAGTCAGCCCTGTTCTGGCGGTCAACGCCCAACGGGGCATAACCATAGAGCGGTTTTATCAGGGATTCGCTTATTCAAAACAGGTCTTTAAACGTCAAAATTAATTATTTATGGATCTAAAAAACCCTCGGTAATCTCATGACTTTTCGGACCGCATGAAAAGGAATCATCATGAGCCGTCGATCCCCTGGCCCTGACTATTCACCTGCAATCGCCCCTGTTGCAGGTTCACGCCCATGAATATCCCTACCGGTTTTCTCGACAGCAGCGGCAGTGTTCCCTTCAGCCTGCCCGAGCGTGATCAACAGGGCGACGACCCCATCGCCGAACGTATCAGCCACAACGTGCGGCGCTTGCGCGACAAGCGCCAGTTGAGCCTGGAAACACTGGCCCATGCCAGCGGTGTGCGCAGGGCGCTGATTGCGCAGATCGAAGCGGGTCGCAGCCTTCCCTCGGTCAAGGTGCTGAGCAAAATCGCCGGTGCACTGAAAGTGTCCATCGCCGAGCTTCTCGCCCCTGACAGCATCGGCATTGTTATCCGCCGCGCCTTGCCCCCAGAACACACCGCCCATGGGGTGACATTTACCGAGCTGCGCCTGGGGCCTCAGGCCGAAGAACAGGTGCCCGGCAACCCGCACAGCGTGCAAAAAAACCTGCAGGTGGCCAAAGGCAGCCTGGAACTGAGCATCGATGACCAGCAGTTCGTCCTCAATGCTGGGGACTCGGTCCTGTTTCGCGCCGAACTGCCCCACCGCTACCGCAACCCGCACACCAGTGAAGCCGTCGCCTATCTGCTGACCAGCCCTGCGCAAGTGCAGGAATAGCCCGCGCTTGCCTATCCTCTGCCTGGAGCCTTCGCCTTGTCACGTCAGCCCTCCCCTCTGGATTTTCCTGAAAGCCCGCTGTCCCGTGCCTTTGAACAACCGTTGTTTCTGGGCCTGTTCCTGCCGGTGCAGTCCGGTGGCTGGAGCCCTTCGGCATTGCCACGCAGCACCACCTGGACCTTCGACTACAACCGCCAGCTGACCCTGCGCGCCGAAGCACTGGGCTTTGACCTGGTGTTTGCCCTGGCCGAATGGCTGGGCAAGGGCGGCTACGGTGGCGATATCCGCTACCACGACGAGTCCCTGGATGCCTTTATCACCCAGGCGGCACTGGCGTCGGTGACAGAGCGGATCTTGCTGATTTCCACTTTGCATGTGCTCTACGGCCCCTGGCATCCGCTGCACCTGGCCAAGTTCGGCGCCACCCTGGATCACATCAGCAAGGGCCGCTGGGGGTTGAACCTGGTGACCGGGCATCGTCATCGCGAACACCGGCGCTTCGGTCAGGCACCCATCGAGCACGACCAGCGCTACCGCCAGGCCGATGAATTTATCCGCGTGGTGCAGGAGCTGTGGTACAGCCAGGAAAACGTCGATTTCAGCGGCGATCATTACAAGCTTGAAGAGGCCTATGTCAGCGTCAAACCGTCCTTTGGCCGCCCGGTGCTGGTCAACGCCACCGGCTCACCCGCAGGCATCGACTTCGCCGCCCGCCACTCCGACATCGTGTTTACCACCAGCCCTGGCAGTGCCGAGATCGAAAACGCGCTGGAGAAACTGCCCGAGCATTTGCAACGGATCAAACACGCCGCCCACGGCTATGGCCGCCAGGTGCGCACCCTGATCAACCCGCTGGTGATTTGCCGTGACAGCGATGCCGAAGCCTGGGAAGTGCATGCCGCCATTACCGCCGCAGGCGACCCCGGTGCACTGGAGGGCCATGCCCGCGAGGCCAGCGATGCCCATGCCTGGCGCGGCCACCAACCGGCAGAGCGCTACGTGGGCGGCAATATCCAGCTGGTCGGCAGCCCCGAGACCGTGGTGCGCGACATCATTCGCCTGAAAGCCGCCGGTATCGACGGCCTGCAACTGAGTTTCTTCGATTTTGCCCCCGACCTTGAACAGTTTGGAGCGCGCGTACTGCCACTTTTGCAGCAGGCCGGATTGCGCCGTTAACCCACCCCCAGGATGACCGCCATGCCCTTTACCCGTCGTCAATTCGTTGCTGGCCTGTCTGCCCTGTCCGCGCTCGGCGCCAGTATTCCGTTCCTGCCCTCAGCCCTGGCCGACGCAACGGGTGAAGCCGTCAGCGGGCGGCGGGTATTCAACCTGCTGATCAACCCCGAGCCACCGTCCCTGAGTTCGTTCAACACCACCGCGGGCACCAGTGTCACCGCCAGCAGCAAGGTGCTGGAGGGGTTGCTCACCTATGACGAAGGCCTCAACGCCCGCCCCGCACTGGCCACCGCCTGGGAGGCTGCACCCGATGGCCTGAGCTACCGTTTCACCCTGCGCGAAGGGGTCAAGTGGCATGACGGCGAGCCCTTCACCTCGGCTGACGTGGCCTTCTCCCTGGACCTGATCAAGCGTTTTCACCCCCGAGGCTCCAGCACCTTTGCCAACCTGGAGCGGGTCGATACACCCGACGATCACACCGCCATTGTCCACTTGAGCAAGCCTGCGCCGTACCTGATTCGCGGCTTTGCCGGCGGTGAAACGCCCATCGTCCCCAAACACCTGTATGCCGCGGGTGACCCGCTGAGCAACCTGCACAACAACGCCCCGGTGGGCACCGGCCCGTTTCGGTTCAAGCGTTGGGAGCGCGGCAGTTTTATTGAATACGAACGCAACCCGCAGTACTGGGACCCGACGGCCACCGTGGTCGACACCCTGATCCTCAAAGTCATCCCGGACGGCGCAGCGCGCCTGGCCGCCTTCGAAAACGGCACCCTGGATGCCGGCGGGCAAAGCCCGGTACCGCTCAGCGAGCTTGAGCGCCTGACCAAGTCCGGCCGATTGAAGGCCACAACCCGGGGCTATCGCTACACCATTACCCCGACCATGCTCGAGTTCAATCTCGACCATCCGCTGCTGTCACGCCTGGAAGTGCGCCAGGCGATTGCCCATGCCCTGGACCGCGAAGTGATCCGCAAAGTGGTGTACTACGGCTACGCCGAAACCAGCTACTCGCCCATCCCGAAAAGCTTTGCCAACTACGTCTACGAGGGCCCCAACCCGTACCCCTTCGACACAGAGGCCGCCAACGCACTGCTGGACAAAGCCGGGCTGGTAAAGAACGGCAACTGGCGCTTCAGCCTGACCCTCGACCCGCTGCCCTACGGCGACAGCTACAGCCGCACTGCCACCTATGTGCGCAGCGCCCTGGCACGCATTGGCATCGAGGTGAAGCTGCGCGCCCAGGACTTCCCCACCTATATCAAGCGGATCTACACCGACCGCGACTTTGACTTTGCCGTGGTCGGCATGGGCACCCTGTATGACCCCACCGTGGGTGTGCAGCGCCTGTTCTGGTCGAAGAATTTTCGCAAGGGCGTGCCCTTTTCCAATGGCACCCACTACAACAACCCCGAAGTCGATCGCCTGCTGGAAAGCGCCGCGGTGGAGACCGACGAGCAAAAACGCGGCGAACTGTTCAAGGCATTCCAGAAGATCGTGATCGAAGAAGTGCCCTCCATCACCCTGGTCATGCAGCAACAGGTCTCGGTGTACAACGCCCGGGTCAGCGGTTTTGAAGACGACGCCAATGGCCTGGACAGCAGCCTGGCCAATATCAGCCTGGCTGACACCGGAGGCGCCCATGCTTGAACGGCGCAGAATGTGGCGCCTGTCCCGGCGCACCCTGTGGCAGGCCATCCCCACCGTGGTCGGCATCCTGGTGCTGAATTTTTTGCTGCTGCGGCTGATCCCCGGTGACGCCGTGGATGTGCTGGCCGGTGAGTCCGGCGGCGCCAGTGCCGAAACCCTGCTGCAGTGGCGCAGCCATTTCGGCCTGGACTTGAGCCTGATGGACCAGTTGCAGCGCTACCTTGGCCAACTGGCTCACCTGGATCTGGGAATGTCGCCGCGCTTCAACCTGCCGGTCAGTCATCTGGTGCTTGATCGCCTGCCCAACACCCTGCTGCTGATGGTCGGCGCTCTGGGGCTGGCGCTGGCTATCGGCATCGCTGCCGGAACGATCATGGCCACCTGGGTCGGGCGCTGGCCTGACCGCGTGTTATCACTGGCCGTGTTGCTGCTGTATTCCACACCGGGGTTCTGGATCGGCCTGATGGCAGTGCTGTTGTTCTCGGTAAAACTCGGCTGGCTGCCCAGCAATGGTTTCCAGACCCTGGGCCTGGATCTGCATGGCCCGGCCTGGTTGCTCGACCGCCTGCAACATGCCGTGCTGCCGGTGCTGGCCCTGGCCACGTTCTATATCGCCCTGTACGCCCGCCTGACCCGCGCCGCGATGCTTGAAGTGCAACGCCAGGACTACGTGCGCACCGCCCGGGCCAAGGGCCTGGCGCCCTGGCGGGTGGTGTCGCGGCATGTGCTGCGCAATGCCCTGCTGCCCGTTTCGACCCTGGCCGGCCTGCATTTCGCCGCCCTGCTCGGCGGCGCTGCCGTGACCGAAACCCTGTTCGGCTGGCCCGGCCTGGGCCGCCTTACGCTCGAGGCGGTGATGTCCCGCGACTACAACCTGCTGCTGGGCATCCTGTTGCTGTCATCCATGCTGGTGGTGGTGATCAACATCACCGTCGACCTGCTGCAAGCCTGGCTTGACCCGCGTATCCAGGCCGACTGAAAAGGAGCTGTCCCATGACCACTGCCGTACTGCCAAACGCCCCGACCGGCTACAGCGAAAGCGTCTGGACGGCCCTGTTGCGCAACCCCTCGGCCTTGATTGGCGCGACCATGCTGGCCCTGGTGCTGACCCTGGCACTGCTGGCCGGCACGCTGTACCCCGGTGACCCGCTGGACATGGTGGCCATGCCGATGCTGTGGCCCGGCGACGATCCGGGCTACTTTCTGGGCAGCGACTCACTGGGCCGCGACGTGGCGGCCGGGATCGCCCACGGGGCCCGCGGGTCTTTATTGATTGCCGCCAGCGCCACCCTGATCAGCGTACTGATCGGCGGATTGGTCGGGGCTCTGGCCGGCTACCACGGCGGCAAGCTGGGGGATGTGCTGATGCGCATCTGCGAAGTGTTCCAGACCGTGCCGTCGTTTTTGCTGGTGATCGTCATCGTCGCCATCGGCAACCCGACACTGGGGATCATCGCGCTGGCGATCGGCATCTCCTCATGGCCCACGGTGGCACGGCTGGTGCGCGCCGAATTCCGTACCCTGCGCGAAGCCGACTTTGTGACTGCCGCGCGCAGCCTGGGCTTCGGCAACAGCTCGATCATCCTGCGCGAAATCCTGCCCAATGCGCTCGCGCCACTGGTGGTCACCACCTCGATCCTGATCGCCCAGGCGATCCTGGTCGAAGCCGGGCTGGCCTTTCTCGGTATGAGCGACCCGAACCAGGCCAGCTGGGGCGCCATGCTCGGCAGTGGTCGAGAACAGATCGCCAGCGGCTGGTACCTCACCGCCCTGCCGGGGCTGGCCATCATCTTCGTGGTGCTGGCTCTAAACCTTCTGGGCGACGGTCTTAACGACGCCCTCAACCCTCGCCTGCGACGGTATATCCCATGAGCCTGCTGGACGTACGCGGTTTGCGCGTGAGCTACGACAACGCCGATGCCGTCAAAGACCTGAGCTTCACGTTGCAGGCTGGCGAGACCCTCGCACTGGTGGGTGAATCCGGCTGCGGCAAATCCACCACGGCCCTGGCGCTGATGGGCCTGCTGCCGGACAACGCCCGGCTGGCCGGGCAGGTGCTGTTCGAGGGACGTGACCTGCTGAGCATGGCGCCACGGCAGATGCGCCAGTTGCAGGGCAATGCGCTGGGGATGATTTTCCAGGACCCGCTGTCGAGCCTCAACCCGGTGTTGACCCTGGGCGAGCAAGTCGCCGAAAACCTGCTGGCGCACACCGACCTGACCCGTCGCCAGGCCTGGAAGCGCGCCGAAGAACTGTTCGCACTGGTGCAACTGCCGCGCCCCGCTGCGCACCTGCACGAGTACCCGCAACACTTGTCCGGCGGCCAGCGCCAGCGGGTGGTGATCGCCATGGCGATTGCCTGCCAGCCGCGCCTGTTGATCGCCGACGAGCCGACCACGGCGCTGGATGTCAGTGTCCAGGCACAAATCCTCGAACTGTTGGCGCGTTTGCGTGGCGAGCTGGGCATGGGCCTGCTGTTGATCACCCATGATCTCGGGGTGGTTGGCCAGCATGCCGACCGGGTCATCGTGATGCACGACGGCCACGCGCTGGAAAGCCAGCCGACCCGTGCCCTGATAGAACACCCGCAGCATCCTTACAGTCGCGGCCTGTTACAGGCGTCACTGGGGGCCGAACATGACCAGCACTACCTGAGCAATCGCCTGGCTGAAATCAACGTCGAGCGCCAGCCCGGGCAGGCCACGCGTTACAGCGTCAACAGCAGCCACTATGGACCGGGGCGCAAGCCTCGGGCACCCGCCGGCAACCCGGCGTTGCTCAAGGTCAGCGACCTGACCACGGGCTACGGCGACAACACCGTGCTCAACCGCATCAGCCTTGAAGTGGGCGAGCGCGAGAGCGTGGGGCTGGTTGGCGAATCGGGCTGCGGCAAGTCGACCCTCAGCCGCACCCTGCTGCGCCTGCTGCCAGCCCGCAGCGGCAGTATCGAATTTGCCGGGCGTGATATCGCTAAACTGGCGGAGCAGGAATTGCTGGCCTGGCGGCGTCAGGTGCAAATGATCTTTCAAGACCCCTACGCCGCGCTCAACCCGCGCCACAGTGTCGAGACCCTTCTCGACCGCGTGCAACGCCTGCACGGGCAGACCGATGCGCACCAGCGCCAGCAGGCCCGCCTGGCGATGCTGGATGCCGTGGGGCTGGCGCGCAGCAGCCTGGCGCGCTTGCCCCATCAGTTTTCCGGTGGTCAGCGCCAGCGCATCGGCATTGCCCGGGCGCTGATCCTCAAGCCCCGGCTGGTGATCTGCGACGAGCCGGTGTCGGCGCTGGATGTGTCGACCCAGGCGCAGATCCTCAACCTGCTGGTGGAGCTGCGCGAAGAGCTGGGCCTGTCCTATCTGTTTATCTCCCACGACCTGTCGGTGGTGCGCTATTTCGCCGACCGGATCCTGGTCATGGAACAAGGGCAGATAGTTGAGCAAGCCACCCCGCAAACACTCTGGCATTCACCCCGGCACCCCTACACCCGTCGCCTGCTGGCGGCGATACCCGGCGCTGCGGTGCCGGCCCCGGTCCTTCAACCTGTATCCGGCCTGCGCTTTGCCGTTGGCTGGTAAACCGCTCAATTCCAAGGAGCACGACATGTCGCACATTGACTCTGCCTGGGGCGCCGTCCCGTCGACGCGATACGAAGCATTGGCGGCCCGTTATCGGCCGATCTTCGCGCAGATTCGTGAAGGGGCCGTGGAACGCGAACTGGAACGGCGCTTGCCGCTCCAGGAGTTGCAATGGCTCAAGGAGGCAGGCTTCACCACTTTACGTGTACCCGTTGAATACGGCGGTGCCGGTGCCAGCCTGCCGGAACTGTTCAACCTGTTGATCGAACTGGCCGAGGCCGACTCCAACCTGGTGCAATCGTTGCGCGGGCACTTCGGTTTCTGTGAAAACCTGCTCAACAGTCGCGACCCGGAATATCAGGGCGTGTGGCTGGAGCGCCTGGGCCGTGGTGAAACCGTCAGCCCGGCGTCCGGCGAAGTGGGCAACGCCAAACAGCTTGAATTCGGCACCCGCCTGAGCCTGCACGGCGGCCACTGGCAATTGAGCGGCAGCAAGTTCTACACCACCGGGGCGCTGTATGCCGACTGGGTCGATGTCAGTGCCAATAACCCGGATGAACAGCGCGTATCGGTGACGGTGCGCACCAATGACCCGGGGGTGGAAATCATCGACGACTGGAATGGCTTCGGCCAGACACTGACCGCCAGTGGTACTGCGCATTTTCGCGAAGTGCCGGTGGACCCGCTCAATGTGATCCTGGCTGAAAACCGTTTTCGCTATTCACCGGCGTTTTTCCAGTCAGTGCACACGGCGACCCTGACCGGGATTGGCCGCGCGCTGGCCGAAGAAACCGCCGGGCATGTGGCCAGGCGCACCCGCAGCTTCAGCAGCGGCAATGCACCCCGTGTGGCCCACGACCCGCAAGTGCTGCAAGTGGTGGGCAACCTGCGCAGCGCAGCCTATGCCGCCGGGGCCATTGCGGCGCAGAACTTCCAGGCGCTGGAGCGGGCCCATCAAGCCCATTTGAAGGATGACGAACACGCCCTGAGCCACGCCGTGAATATTGCCGAACTGGAAGTGGCGCAGTCGCAAACCATCGTCTCGGACTTGATCATCAAGGCCAGTGGCGACCTGTTCGATGCCCTGAGTGCGTCGGCCACCCTCAAGCCCCTGGGGCTGGACCGTTTTTGGCGTAATGCGCGCACGTTGTCGTCCCACAACCCGCGCATCTACAAGAGCCGCATCGTCGGGGATTTTGCGGTAAACGGCACACCGCCACCGGCGCAATGGCGCATTGGTGTGGCGTAGGATAAAAATCACGAAAAACCCTTAGTCGCTGCCGAAGGAACGAGGCTGCGATCGAGATGGTGCGCCACTGCGACGTAGCGGTCGCAAGACCGGTACACGCGGTATGCCTGATTAATCATGGAAGCCGACCTTACGACTGCTTCGCAGCCGGACGCAGCCTCGCACGGCTCGTCAGCGACTACAGATTCGCCACCAACTCCGTGTTGTAGTCGCTGACGAGTAGTACGAGGCTGCGATCGAGATGGTGCGCCACTGCGACGTAGCGGTCGCAAGACCGGTACACGCGGCGTGCCTGATTAACCGTGCAAGCTGACTTTACGACTGCTGCGCAGCCGGACGCAGCCTCGCACGGCTCGTCAGCGACTACAGATTCGCCACCAACTCCGTGTTGTAGTCGCTGACGAGTAGTACGAGGCTGCGATCGAGATGGTGCGCCACTGCGACGTAGCGGTCGCAAGACCGGTACACGCGGTATGCCTGATTAATCATGGAAGCCGACCTTACGACTGCTGCGCAGCCGGACGCAGCCTCGCACGGCTCGTCAGCGACTACAGATTCGCCACCAACTCCGTGTTGTAGTCGCTGACGAGTAGTACGAGGCTGCGATCGAGCGCGTAGCGGCCGCAAAACCGCTACACGCGGTATGCCTGATTAATCATGGAAGCCGACCTTACGACTGCTGCGCAGCCGGACGCAGCCTCGCACGGCTCGTCAGCGACTACAGATTCGCCACCAACTCCGTGTTGTAGTCGCTGACGAGTAGTACGAGGCTGCGATCGAGCGCGCAGCGTTCGCAAGACCGGTACACGCGGCGTGCCTGATTAACCGTGCAAGCTGACTTTACGACTGCTGCGCAGCCGGACGCAGCCTCGCACGGCTCGTCAGCGACTACAGATTCGCCACCAACTCCGTGTTGTAGTCGCTGACGAGTAGTACGAGGCTGCGATCGAGATGGTGCGCCACTGCGACGTAGCGGTCGCAAGACCGGTACACGCGGCGTGCCTGATTAACCGTGCAAGCTGACTTTACGACTGCTGCGCAGCCGGACGCAGCCTCGCACGGCTCGTCAGCGACTACAGATTCGCCACCAACTCCGTGTTGTAGTCGCTGACGAGTAGTACGAGGCTGCGATCGAGCGCGTAGCGGTCGCAAGACCGGTACACGCGGCGTGCCTGATTAACCGTGCAAGCTGACTTTACGACTGCATCGTCGCAGTGGCGCACCAAACCGATCGCAGCCTCGTTCCTTCGGCAGCGACTACAGGGGCAGGCCATTGGGCTCAATGACACACCAGCCCATCCCCAATCTTCAGGCTGTCTACCAGCAACGCGTTGCTGCGCAGCTCCCATGCACGGGTCTGGCCGCCACGGGCCTGCCAGTCGCGCAGTGCCGCATTGATCAACGCGCGGCTTTGCTTGTCGACGACGGACAGATAAACCCGTACATCGCTGCTTGCCTTCAACGTCTGGGGTAACAGCGCATAGAAGCGCCAGTCCGGCGCCTGTGCAAGCGCCTGCAAGCTGTTGCGCTCTTCAGCCAACAGGTTGCACTCGCCCGCCATAAACGCCACCGCGGCACGGATCGACGACACATAAGTGCGCAACTCGGCGCCCTGTTGCTGCAGGGTTTGCGCCCACGGACTACCCACCGCCACGCATACACTTTGCCCACGCACAGGACGGGCGGGAGCATTGCGCAAGCCAATCAACGCACCCTCACGGTACTGCACCGGCAAATCCCGCAAGCTCGCCACCCGGTCGGCCTCAACCGGCAGTTTCAGACTGCCGGCGATGACCAGGTCGACCCGGCCGTCACTCAACGGGCCATTTTGAGGCAAAGCCTGCAACTGCACCTTAAGGCCAAGGTAGGCTCCCAGGGCCTCGGCCAATTGACTGTCCAGCTCATCCGGCTCGGTAACCAGCGCCTCTTGCCCCTGGCTCGGGCGTGGGTAACTGCGTACGCCCACACGCAACACCTGGCGCTGTTCGGCCGCCTGCAACAGCGGCCCCCGGGGCATATCGCCCGGTGCCGCAGGCCATTGCCAGGCGACCAGCGCCACTGCGCCAATCACCACTGCCGCCAGCCACCTAACCACCGTGGCGCAAGCCCCGGCGCCAGTAGGTAAAGCGCCGCTCCAGCAAGGCCAGCAAAAAGTTGAGCAGCAAACCCACCACCGCCAACAGCAGAATGCCTGCGTACATGCTGGGGATCTGGAACACCTCCTGAGAATTGAGCGTCAAAAAACCCAGCCCCGAATGAGCACCAATCATCTCGGCGGCCACCAGTGCCGTGATGCAATACGCACCCGCCAGACGAATCCCGGTAAAGATCGACGGCGATGCCGCCGGCAGCACGATTTTGGTAAACAGAAACCAGCGGTTCGCGCCCATCGACAGCGCCGAGTTGATCAGCAGCCCGTCGACCTGCTTCACGCCGCTGATGGTGCTCAACAGGATCGGCCAGAACGACGCCCAGAAAATGATCGCGATTTTCGACAGTTCACCGATGCCCAGAAACAGAATGAACACCGGGAACAATGCCAGCGCCGAGGTCTGGCGAAAAAACTGCAGTAACGGATCGAGCACACTTTCGACCCGCGCAAACCAGCCCATCACCAGCCCCAGGCTGACACCCGAGGCGATGGCCAGCAGCAACCCGGCAAAAGAGCGAAACAGGCTGGCCTGCAAGTGCTTGAGCAAATCACCGCTGCTGGCCAGGTCCAGCACTGCACCCAGCACCGCTGAAGGCGGGCTCAGGTAGCCGGGATTGACGATCCCCAATTGCGGCAAGGCTTCCCAAAGGGCCAGGAACGCCACAATGCCGACGGTGCTGTCGAACACCCGGCGTGAAGTTAAGTTAAAGCCCATGGTCATACTCCAATCCGATAACCACCCAGAGTCGCAATGCTCTGCCAGTTCTGATGCGTCGCCGCTGCTGCTGGCTCACGGGTTATGTCGATCACTTCATCGCGCAGGGCCTCCCAGGCGCGCTGGCGATAGTGCACAAAGGCTTGGGTATTGCGCAGTTCAGGAAGGCGGGGGCGGGCCAGGTCGATATCGAAAATCTCTTTGATCCGCCCCGGACGCTGAGTCATCACCGCCACCCGATCCGACAGGAAGATCGCCTCGTCCAGGCTGTGAGTGATGAACACGATAGTTTTCTTGTGGGTGTCCCAGATGCGCAGTAATTCGCTCTGCAAGGTCTCTCGGGTTTGCGCGTCCAGAGCCGCGAAGGGCTCGTCCATCAGCAGCACGTCCGGATCGTAGGCCAGGGAGCGGGCAATGGCCACGCGCTGGCGCATGCCGCCGGACAACTCGTGGGGGTAGCGCGAAGCAAAACCGTTGAGCCCCACCAGCTCCAGGTATTCGCGGGCGGTTTCAAGTCGCTGTGCCTTGCCCACGCCGCGGATCTCCAGGCCCACGGCGATGTTGTCGAGCACCGTGCGCCAGGGCAGCAGCGCATACCCCTGAAACACCACCCCCTGATTGCGGTTGATGCCTTGCAGGGGTTTACCGTCCACCAGCAGGTCGCCACCGGTCTTGTGGGCAAGCCCGGCGAGGATGTTCATAAAGGTGGATTTGCCACAGCCCGACGGCCCGAGAATGGACAGAAACTCGCCCTCGCGCACCTGCAAGTCGAACCCCTCCAGCACGGGCACCCGCTCTTCACGCCCTGCTTCATCCCGTGCCTGGTACTCCATGTTCAGGTCCCGGGCGACGATCTTGGGGGCCGCCATCAGACGTGTCCCCGGGCAAACGGATTGAATTCGTTGGTGTAGACATCCTTGACCCCTATCGAGCCTTTCTTGATCTTGCCTTCGTTTTCGAGGATATCGATGTAGTACTGAATCGGCGGCTCGGTCACCACTAGATCGTCGATATAGGCAAAGCGCTCCACCAGTTCAAGCTTCATGCCAATGCGCTCGGAGGTGATCTTGCGGGCGTCGTCAGGGTTCGCATTGACCCAGTTGGCTGCACGGGCAATGGCGTTGACCACATCACGGGTGGCCTCCGGATTTTCTCGACTGAACTTGCCGAACACGCTGTATGGCGCCATACCCCCCAGACCGCCGTCCAGGTCGTAATCGCTCCACAGCTTGCGCAGCGCCGGGTTGTTCTCGGCACCGCCGGAGGATGGCGGGTGGATGATGGCAACGTCGATATTGCCGGTGGCCAGGGTTTGTTCGCCCTGATTGTCCGGCACCACCACCCAGTTGATCTTGTCGACGTTGACGCCCTGCTCACGCAGGTATTTTTTGGTGACGAACTCGGCGCAGGCGCCAAAGCTGTTGAAACCGATGGTTTTGCCTTCAAGGTCCTTGGGTTTGAAGATGCCCGAATTGTCGCGCACGAAGTACTTCATGTGCGGGGCTTCCTGCAGGGTCTTGCCGCCAGCGGCCACCACCTTAAGGTCCAGACCGCTGGCGATGGCTGAAATCACCAGGGGCACCATGCGCGCACCGAAGTCGATTTCGCCGGTACCGGTTAACGGAATGATCTGCGGTGCGGCGATGCGCCCGATGTACTTGGGCCGTGCGCGGGTGCCCTCGAAATAGCCAAGGGAATCGGCGACGTAGACCAGGTCGAATGAGGGGTTGTCAGGGTATTTGAAGTCCACGACCTGATCGGCGCGGCCCTTGATCACGGCGGCGCTTTTAGCAGCACCCGCGTCCTTTTTTTCGCAGCCGGGCAGCAGAATGCCGGCAGCACCGACCGCCCCCAATACCGCGCAATTACGCAGGAAAGCTCTTCTGTTGTTGATCGGGTTCATGCCCGCTCCTTGTGGGTTTTGAATTGTGGAAGCGAGCCTGCTCGCGAAGGCATCAGGCCTGCTTCGCGAGCAGGCTCGCTCCCACAAGGGTGGGGGGAGTCAGGCGGTTTTCAGGGTGTAGCGCGATTCCGGTCGAGTCAGGCCGTAGTGTTCGCGCAAGGTGCTGCCCGCATATTCACTGCGGAACAACCCGCGCTGGCGCAAGATCGGCAGCACTTCATCGAGGAACACTTCAAAGCCGTCAGGGAATGCCGGCGGCATCACGTTGAAGCCATCCGCCGCGCCGCTGCGAAACCACTGCTCAATCAAGTCGGCAATCTGCACCGGGGTACCCACCGGCACCCAATGCCCGCGCGCCCCCGCCAGACGGTTGATCAGCTGGCGCAAGGTGACGTTTTCGCGGTCGACAATATCGATGATCAGCTTGAAGCGGCTGGACTGGCTTTCAACACCCTCGAAGTTGATCAGATGACGGGGGAACGGCGCGTCCAGGTCCTGACCCGACAAGTCCACGCCCAGCATGCGCCGCAACTGCCCCAGCGATACGTGGGGCAATACCAGCTCATTGAGTTCATCAAACTTGCGCTGGGCTTCGGCTTCGGTGCTGGCGATATAAGGGCTGATGCCCGGAAGGATTTTCAGCTGGCGCGGGTCACGGCCCACAGCCCTGGCCCGGGCACGGATGTCGTTGGCGAATTCGGTGGCGCTGTGCAGGGTCTGGTGCGCGGTAAAGATCGCCTCCGCATGCCGGGCGGCAAAGTCCCGACCGTCCTCGGATGAACCGGCCTGCACCTGCACCGGCCGCCCCTGTGGCGAACGCGGCGAGTTCAACGGCCCCTTGACCTTGTAGTAGGCCCCCACATGATTGATCGAGTGCACCTTGTCACTGTCGGCAAATACCCCGGCGGTTTTATCCAGCACCAGCGCGTCGTCTTCCCAGCTGTCCCAGAGGTCACCGACCACTTGCACGAATTCTTCGGCCTGGGCATAGCGATCATGGGCCGAAGGGTGCTCATCAAGACCAAAGTTGGCGGCGGCGGCAGCCATTGACGTGGTGACAATGTTCCAGCCCGCACGGCCCTTGCTCAGGTGATCCAGCGCGCTGAACGAACGCGCCAGGTTGTAAGGTTCACTGTAGGTGGTACTGGCCGTGGCGATAAGGCCGATGCGCTGGGTCACCGCCGCAATGGCCGCCAGCCAGGTCACCGGCTCGAAGCGGATGCGCAAACCCTCTCGGCCGCTTTCGGCCAGTGACGGCGAGTCGGCAAAGAAAATCGCATCGAGTTTTTCCCGCTCGGCACGCAGCGCCAGCTGCTGGTAATAGCCAATGTCCATGGACGACTCCGGCACTGACTGCGGATGGCGCCAGGCGGCTTCGTGATGGCCGTTGGGGTAGATAAACAGGTTGAGGCTGAGCTGACGTTCGGACATGTTCTGTTCTCTGAATTCAGGTAGCGGGGGTTCAATGCAGTTCGGCGAAGTCGCTCAGCACGTCGTCGCGCAGGGCGATAAAGCGGCTGTCGCTACGGTTGCGCGGACGCGGCAGGTCGATATCGAGAATGCGGCGGATACGCCCGGGGTTGGGCTGCATGACCACCACGCGATCACCGAGGAACACCGCCTCGTCCACATCGTGGGTCACGAGGATCATGGTGATTTTTTCCTTGGCCCAAATGTTTTGCAGCTCGCCCTGCAAGCGCGCACGGGTCAGGGCATCGAGGGCACCCAGGGGTTCGTCGAGCAACAGCACGCTGGGGCGATTGACCAACCCGCGGGCGATGGCCACACGCTGGGCCATGCCACCGGAAATCTGGTGCGGGTAGGCGTCGATAAAATCCTGCAGGCCTACCAGCTCGATGTGTTCGCGCACGGTGTCGCGTTTTTCCTTGGCGCTCAGGGGCGAGTTTTTCAGCGCCACGGCAACGTTCTGTTCAACGTTGAGCCAAGGGAACAAACGGTGATCCTGAAACACGATGCCGCGCTCCAGCCCCGTGCCGTCGATGGGCTGGCCATTGAGCAGGATGCGCCCCTCGTACTCTTCGTCCAGGCCCAGAATCAGGCGCAGCAGGGTGGACTTGCCGCAACCGCTGGCGCCGACGATGCTGATAAATTCGCCGGGAGCGATGTCCAGCTGGATATTGTCCAGCACTTGCAACTGGCTGCTGCTGCCGGGGCGCGAAGCAAAGCGTTTGCTGATGTTTTCCAGGGTCAGGCTGTTATTGAGCATGCTGCAATCCTTCTGAAAGTGTCGATCAACGCGGATCAATGCCGTACAGGCGTTGCATGCGTCGCTCAAAAATCCGCGCCAGGGCATTGAGGCTCCAGCCCACCAGGCCGATGACCACCATGCCGAACAGCACCAGGTCCATCATGAAATGCTCACTGCCATCGATCAGCGTGTTGCCGATCCCCTCCCCCGACACCAGCAGATATTCGGCGCCGATGGTCGCCAGCCACGAGTACACCAGCGCCAGATACAGGCCGGTAAAGATCGATGGCAAGGCGGCAGGCAACATGACCCCGACGATGGTTTGCCAGCGGCTGAAGCGGTAGACCCGCGCCACTTCCAGCAGGTTGGGCGGCACATTGCGCAGGCCGTCGCAGGTATTCACCACCACCGGCACCAGCGCCGCCAGTGACAGAAACACCACTTTGGCCACATCGCCCAGGCCAAACCACACCGAGATCAGCGGGATCCAGGCGAACAGCGAAATCTGTTTGAAGGTGTTGAAGCTCGGGCCTACCAAGCGCTCGAAGGTGTGCGACAGGCCCAGCAGGCACCCCAGTACCAGGCCCAGGGTGGTGCCGATAAAAAAGCCGCTCAAGTTGCGCGTCAGGCTGGCGCTGATGGCCCGCCAGAACTTGCCCGAAGCGATCTGGTCCCAGGCCGTGGCCGCCACTTTTTCCGGTGAAACCAGCAGGCCCGACTGGCTCCAGCCCAGATGCGAAGCCAGCCACCACAGGGCGACGGCGCTGATCGGCAACACCCAGCCGCGATAGCGACGGCTGCTGCCATGACTGATAGCCAGTGCGCTACTCATGACAGGCGCCCCGCTACCGGTGCACGGCCACGATTAAGGCGGCGCTCGGCGTAATCAAAACCACGGTCGATCAACAGGCCGATCGCCCCGACCACCACCACGGCGGCCATCACCAGATCCAGCTGGAACAGTTGGCGACCATACACAATCAGGTAGCCCAGCCCTTCGCTCGAGGCCACCAGCTCAACCACCACCAGTGACAGCCAGGCCTTGGTAAAGCCCAGGCGCAACCCGGTGAACAGAGTCGGAATGGCCGCAGGCAGGACAATGAAAATCACGCTCTGCCAACGACTGAAACCGTAAGCCCGCCCGGCTTCCAGCAGGCCCTGGGGCGCCTGTTTGAAAGCCTGCAGGGTGCACAGCGTGATCGGCACCATCGCCGCCTTGGCAATCAGCACGTACTTGAGCGGCTCGCCGATGCCAAACAGCAACAAGGCAAATGGCAGCCAGCCCAGCACCGGGATCTGCACAATGGCATTGAAGGTTGGCAGCAGATAGTCCTCGACGGTTTTCGACAACCCCATCGCCAGCCCCAGCGCCACACCGACAGCACCACCAAGGGCAAACCCGACCACCACCCGCTGCAGGCTGGCAGCGGCATTTATCCACAGGTCGCCGGAGGCAAAGAGCTCCGACAGGGTTTCATAAACATAGGCAGGCGGCGGCAAGACCTGCTCTGACAGCCAGCCCTGCTCAACCCCCAGATACCACAGGCCCAGCAGGGCCAGCGGCAACAGCCAGGGCAAGGCCCGGTCACCCAGGGTGGTGGCCCAGGCCGAAGTGCGTGGCACTTCGACCTTGCGTACCGGGCGCGCCGGCGCTGGCGGCAAACGCTTGACGTTGTCCTTGGGTAGCGCCGGTGCGTACTGCTGGGGTGTGACGGTCTGTGCCCTGGCCATGTGCGTGGCTCCTTAGCTACTACAAAAAACGGAGTCCCTGTTGGCGACCTGTGGGAGCGGGCTTGCTCGCGATTGAATCGACGCCGTTATCCAGACAAACCGCGTCGTCTGCATCGCGAGCAAGCCCGCTCCCGCAGGGGTATCCCCATAGGGGTATGCAGTTACTTGCCCGCTACCGCATTGCCGGCGGGCTGTTTGCCATCCACGCCATAGGCCGTCCAGAAGCTTTCCAGGCCCTTGGCTTTCAACGCGGCCTGCAAGTAGCTCGGCTCAAACCAGCCCTCGATACTCACCGGGCGGCGGATCAGCTTTTCGTCCTTGGCCTGCTCTGCCACTGCCTGGTAGCGGCTCACCAGAAAGGTATCAATCAGCGGCGAGCTCCTGTCCCGCAAGCTGACCCCGGTAAAGTCGGCACGCAGTGAGTCCACCGGGTCGTTGCTCTTGGCCCACTCGGCGAAAACCTCGTCACGATGGCCGTCTTCGGAAGTCCACTTCGCCGCATCGACCAGGGTGTCGACGACTTTTTGCACATTGGCCGGGTGTTCTTTTTCATAGGCACCCCGCACCACCAAGGCGGTCTGACGGGTGTAACGCACATCTTGCTCCGGGTTGTCGTAAACGATATCGATCAGGCCTTTGTCACGCAGTTTGAACAGCTCGCGACCACCGAAGGCCGCGTCCACTCCATTGGAAACCAGCGCTGCCTGGGTGCTGCCGGCATCGAGGTTGATCACCTTGATATCGCGCTCGCTCATGCCGTGCGCTGCCAGCAGGTTGATCGACACCAAGTGGCCGTTGGTACCGCGAAACACCGCTACCTTCTTGCCTTTAAGGTCTTCGATGGTCTTGATGTCAGAGCCCTTGGGCACTGCCAGATAGAGGTTGGCCCGCACGCCCAGTGCTGCCAGCAGCCGGGTGTCCAGGCCGTTGGAACGTCCGACCACCGCCGGCAGATCACCCTGATAGGCAAAGTCCAGCTGCTGGTTGGACAAGGCTTCGTTGACCGCAGGGCCAGCGCCCTTGAAGAAGAACCACTGCACCTCGGTGCCAGTGCCGGCGAATGCTTTCTCCAGCAATTGCTGGTTGCGCACGATGCCCAGCGGCGAACCACTGAACGTGACCGGATCACCGCCACCGGCGCTCGCCACACCGACGCGCAATACATCGGCCTCGGCCAGCGGAACAGCCATGACCGCCGCCAGCACGGCGGCAATGCGGGTCTTGCGCAACAGGGCATTTACTTTGAATGTGGCCATGGGCAGGTCTTCCTTGAAGCAATAAGGCGCGGCCCGTCAGGCGGCGAGGTGTTTTTTGTCGGCTTCGGTTTTCGGCGAGAGGGTGTCCGGGGTCGGCTTGAGCGCCTGGCTCAGGCGGCCGTCGACACCCACAGGTACATCGCCGGCGATGGTGGTGCGCCGCACGATGCGCTGGGCATCGCCGTAGTCGTTGATCGCAATATGCTGGGTGGCGCGGTTGTCCCAGATCACCACATCGCCTTCCTGCCAGCGCCAGCGCACGGTGTTGTCGACATGGGTAATGCGGTCATGGAACAAGCGAATCAGTTGCCTGGAATCGTTGCTGCTCACACCCTGAATCTCTTTGACAAAGTGGCCCAGCAACAAACTTCTTTCGCCGGATTCCGGGTGAACGCGAACCAGGGGATGTTCAGTTTCATAAACTTGGGCAGTGAACTGTTCGCGATAGCGCTTGAGACCGGACTCATCGGTACCGCGAGGCGTCGCATAGTCATAAACATTGGTGTGCAGGGCGCGCAAGTTGTCCGCAAGTTGCTTTAACGGCTCGGGTAAATCGTTATAAGCCGAGGCGGTATTGGCCCACACCGTATCGCCGCCATAGGGTGGAATCACCACACCGCGCAAGATGGAGATTTTCGGGTAATTGGCCACAAAGGTCACATCCGTGTGCCAGGAGTTGGCGCGGGTTTCCTTGGCATCCAGGTGCAGGATGGCAGCGCTTTTATCGGCGGAACGTACGGTCGGGTGGGGCACCTGGTCGCCGAAGCGGCGGGAGAATGCTTCGTGCTCGGCGTCGCTTAAATGCTGGTCGCGAAAGAACAGGACTTTATATTTCAACAAGGTCTGATTAATAAACTCGAATGCTTCGGCACTGATATCACCGCCCAGTTTTACGCCTTCAAGTTGTGCGCCAATTCGACCCGCTACGGGTTTTACTTGAATAGTCATCGCCCCACTCCTGCTTCACGAGTTGTTGTGAACAGATCATAAAGGCATAAAAACCAAGGCAGCCAATCACTTTTTAATCTAAGGATAGATGAGCAGTTTTATAGAACAAGCCATGTTTTGGCGGCGTTAAATGGTTATAAAATTTTCAGTTGTAAGTTAATAACCCTTTCAATTATTCACCTGTTTACCTGCCTCGCGCACGACCGTTTCACGACGCGGCAACCGGCCATTGAGCAGCGGTGGATCGAGACTATTCCCCGATTTTGACAGGCGCAAGCGAGCGGGTTTTTCTCGGATGTTTCACGGGAATGAAAGCGAATCGTCGTACGAATCACCTGATTATCTCTAGCTAGGCTCACAGAACTGACCACCCTTCTCCGATTCGGTGGCTTAAATTCAGGAGCGCATATGAACAACGCAGAACACTCAACCGCCCAATGGCACTTGCAAAAAAAACGGGCAGAGGCCAACGTAATGACAAACGTCATTACACGAGTCAAAGCCATGGCCTCCATCAATATCCGCATCGACGATGAACTCAAAGCCCGCGCTTACCAGGAACTTGAGCGTTTGGGTGTCACCCCCTCTGAACTGGTCCGCCAGGCATTGCAGTACGTAGCCGAACGCGGCCAGCTGCCCTTTCGCCCCATGCTGGTGACCGAAGAAGACGAAGCCCTCATCAACACCGTGCGCGAACGCCTGGCTGCGCCGCAAAGGGTCAAGGTGACACTGGATGACCTTTGATCTTGAGTTTGACCAGCGCGCACTCAAGGAGTGGCACAAGCTCGCAGACCCGGTCAGACAGCAATTCAAGAGCAAATTGTCAGAGGTGTTGCTCAACCCCCGCGTTGAAGCCAACCGGCTGCGCAAGCTGCCCGATTGCTACAAAATCAAGTTACGCAGCGCGGGTTACCGACTGATCTATCAGGTCATTGATCAAGAGGTTGTGGTGTTCGTCGTCGCCGTTGACAAGCGCGAACACGAGACCGCGTATCGCAAGGCGCAAGAACGCTTGAAGTAAGCCAGCACATCAAAGGCAAGCGCAAATCCAAAGCCCTGTAAAAACAGGTTTTCAACTGGGTTAACACCTCTGGCATATGCCTTGCACCTTCGCAGTATGCTTTTGCCAAGGTGCTGCCTCCCATGAACGAATCACTCGCTGGCCCTCTGGCCTGGGTCAACGGCAGCGATGCCCCGGAAAAAACCGAAATCAACCTCGGTTTTATGGCCCTGAGCGATTGTGCTTCGGTGGTGGTGGCCGCCACTCAAGGGTTCGCCCAGCCCTTCGGCCTGACCCTGAACCTCAAGCGCCAGTCGTCCTGGGCCAGCCTGCGGGACAATCTGGTCAACGGTCAGCTCGACGCCGCGCACAGCCTCTATGGGCTGATCTACGCCGTGCATCTGGGCATCGGCGGCGTGGCGGCCACCGACATGAGCGTACTGATGGGGCTCAATCAAAACGGCCAGAGCCTCAACCTCTCCCACGGCTTGCAGGCCCTGGGCGTGACCCGTCCTGAGGCGCTGCAACAACACGTGCACCAAAGTCGCTCGAAACTGACCTTTGCCCAGACTTTCCCCACGGGCACTCATGCCATGTGGCTGTATTACTGGCTGGCGAGTCAGGGCATCCATCCGCTGCAAGACGTCAACAGCGTCGTGGTGCCACCGCAACAGATGGTTGCGCACTTGCTGGCGGGCCGCATTGACGGCTTTTGCGTCGGCGAGCCGTGGGCTGCCAGCGCGGTTGCACAGAATATGGGGTTCACCCTCGCCACCACTCAGGCCCTGTGGCCCGATCACCCGGAAAAAGTCCTGGGCTGTACCCGCGCGTTTGTCGAGCAGTACCCCAATACCGCCCGGGCGCTGGTGATGGCGATCCTTGAAGCCAGCCGCTTTATCGAGCAGAACGACGAAAACCGTCGCAGTACCGCGCAGTTGCTGAGCGCTCCCGAGTACCTGAATGCACCCGTTGAGTGCATCGCTCCGCGCCTGCTCGGCCACTACAGCGACGGCCTGGGCAAGCACTGGCAAGACCCGCACGCCCTGCGCTTTTATGCTGATGGCGAGGTCAACCTGCCGTACCTGTCCGATGGCATGTGGTTTATGACCCAGTTCCGTCGCTGGGGCTTGCTGCGCGAAGATCCGGACTACCTCGGTGTTGCCCGTCAGGTTCAGCAATTGCCCCTGTACCGCGACGCGGCCAACGCCGTTAACGTACCGGCAGGTGCAGCGGACATGCGCAGCAGCCAGTTGCTCGATGGCAAGGTGTGGGACGGCTCGGACCCCGCAGGCTATGCCCGAAGCTTTGCGCTGCATGCCATGAGCACCCGCGCTCCCCTTGCTGCCCGTCGTTGACCGGAGCCACCCCCATGCTGCGTATCTTGCTGATCAACGACACGGCGAAAAAAGTCGGCCGCCTGAAAGCCGCGCTGAGCGAAGCCGGATTTGAGGTAATCGATGAATCGGGCCTGACCATCGACCTGCCTGCTCGCGTCGAAACGGTGCGCCCGGACGTGATCCTGATCGATACCGAGTCACCCAGCCGCGATGTGATGGAGCAAGTGGTGCTGGTGTCACGGGACCAGCCACGACCGATTGTCATGTTCACCGACGAGCACGACCCCGGCGTAATGCGTCAGGCGATCAAGTCCGGGGTCAGCGCCTACATTGTCGAAGGCATTCACGCCCAGCGCCTGCAGCCAATTCTCGATGTGGCCATGGCTCGTTTCGAGAGCGACCAGGCCCTGCGCGCCCAACTGCATGCCCGCGACCAGCAATTGGCCGAGCGCAAGCGCATTGAACTGGCCAAGGGCCTGCTGATGAAGATGAAAAGCTGCAACGAAGAAGAGGCCTACACCCTGATGCGCCGCCAGGCCATGAGCCGCCAGCAAAAGCTGATACAGGTGGCGGAACAGATCATCGCCATGAGCGAGTTACTGGGTTAGGTGCCTATGGCCCCCACAGAAACCCATGCATGGATACTGTTGGCACACTTCTCGCTAAGCAATCCCTACCGGTAACCAACGGCGGTTGCCCCACCTACGACAAAGACGTCGCTCCCCTTATTCGCCCATGGCGGATCCGGCAGCGGCGTTTTTTCGTTTTGGCCCCAGTGACCGGGGCCGGTGGTGCGGCCGTTACGGCGCTCCATCGCAAATCACTCCTTCTCGAAACGCTTAACCGTTGAGGTGCGCGATGAATTCAAGCTTCTGGAAATCCGGCCATACCCCGACCCTGTTCGCGGCATTTCTGTATTTCGACCTGAGCTTTATGGTCTGGTATCTGCTGGGTCCGCTGGCGGTGCAAATCGCCGCCGACCTGCACCTGACCACACAACAACGCGGGCTGGTGGTGGCTACGCCGATTCTGGCCGGGGCCGTGCTGCGCTTTGTGATGGGCTTGCTGGCTGATCGCCTGTCACCGAAAACTGCCGGCCTGATCGGTCAGGTCATCGTTATCTGTGCGCTGTTTGTGGCCTGGAAACACGGCATTCACAGCTACGAGCAAGCCCTGTTGCTGGGCTTGTTCCTGGGCATGGCCGGGGCCTCGTTCGCCGTCGCCCTGCCGCTGGCCTCGCAATGGTATCCGCCGCAACACCAGGGCAAGGCCATGGGCATCGCCGGAGCCGGCAATTCGGGCACCGTATTCGCCGCCCTGCTGGCCCCGGTGCTCGCCGCAGCTTATGGCTGGAGCAATGTGTTCGGCTTTGCCCTGATCCCGCTGGTGTTGTGCATATTCGTATTTGCCTGGCTGGCCAAAAACGCCCCTGAGCGCCCCAAGGCCAAAGCCATAAGCGACTATTTCAAGGCCCTGGGCGACCGCGATAGCTGGTGGTTCATGTTTTTCTACAGTGTGACCTTCGGTGGCTTTATCGGCCTGGCCAGCGCCCTGCCCGGCTACTTCAATGATCAATACGGCCTGAGCCCGGTGACTGCCGGCTACTACACCGCTGCCTGTGTGTTTGGCGGCAGTTTGATGCGGCCCTTGGGCGGCGCACTGGCGGATCGTTTCGGCGGTATTCGCACGCTGCTGGGGATGTACACCCTGGCGACCATCAGCATTGCCGCCGTGGGTTTCAACTTGCCCAGCTCCTACGCGGCACTGGCGCTGTTCGTCTGCACCATGCTGGGGCTGGGAGCAGGTAACGGTGCGGTTTTCCAATTGGTGCCGCAGCGTTTTCGCCGTGAAATCGGCGTTATGACCGGTTTGATCGGCATGGCCGGCGGCATCGGCGGTTTCGCCCTGGCGGCAGGCATGGGCGCAATCAAACAAAGCACCGGCAGCTATCAACTGGCCCTGTGGTTGTTCGCCAGCCTTGGGGTTCTGGCCTGGTTCGGCCTGCACGGGGTCAAGCGTCGCTGGAGAACAACCTGGGGCTCGGCGGCCATGACCGCTGCCCGAGTCTGAGGCGCCGATGAGCCTGCAGTTGAGTTTCGCCCACGCCAGCGCCATCGGCCCTCGCGCAGAGAACCAGGACGCACTGCGCGAGGTCACCCCTGTGCCCATGCTGGCGGCAAGCAAGGGGCATTTATTTGCCATCGCCGATGGCGTCAGCCAATGCGCCGATGGCGGCCTGGCCGCACGCTCAACCTTGCAGGCTCTGGCGCTGGACTACTACGCCAAGCCGCAGACCTGGAACGTCGCACAGGCACTGGAGCGTTTGCTGCTCGCGCAAAATAGCTGGCTGCGCGCCAATGGCGGCGGGCAACCGCTGCTGACCACGGTAAGTGCTGTGGTCATGCGCGGCAGGCGTTTTACCTTGGCCCATGTGGGTGATTGCCGGGTCTACCGCTGGCACGCCTCAACCTTGCAGCGCATCAGCGAAGATCACGTCTGGGACCAGCCGGGTATGCAGCATGTGCTCAAGCGGGCACTGGGCCTGGATCAGCATCTTGTGGTGGATTTTCTGGACGATGAGTTGCGTCAGGACGAAACCTTTGTGCTGCTCAGTGATGGCGTGTGGTCGACGCTGGGCGACGGCGCCGTCGCTGCCATTTTGCGTGACCAGCACGATCTGCAAAGTGCCGCCAGCACATTGGTCAATGCTGCGCACAGGGCAGGCAGCCAGGACAATGCCAGTGCCCTGCTGGTACGGGTCGATGCCCTGGGCGAGAGCAGCATTGGCGACGCGTTGATGCAATTGCAGCAATGGCCGCTGCCGCCCGCGCTCAAACCTGGGCAACACTTTGAGGGCTGGCAGGTAGAAAGCCATCTTGGCCAGAGTCAGCAATCATTGCTCTACCGGGTGCGCGACGCTCAACAACAACCCTGGCTACTGAAAACCCTGCCGGCCCGCCTGCACGATGACTATCAGGCCGGGCAGGCACTGCTGTCGGAAGAGTGGTTGCTCAAGCGCGTGGCCGGGCGGCATTTCCCCGAGGTCCATCCGGCCAGACAACGTCAGCATCTGTACTACGTGATGCGTGAATATTCCGGTTGTACCTTGGAAAATCTCTATGCCAAGAGCGGGCCGCTGCCCCTGGCACAATGGCTGGATCTGGCCGAGCGCCTGCTGCGAGCCGTGGGGCTGTTACACCGGCGGCAGATTTTTCATCGCGATATCAAACCGCACAATCTGTTACTGGGTGACGACGGCGAATTGCGCTTGCTGGACTTTGGCCTGGCCTACTGCCCCGGTCTGTCGGAGGATCTGCCATCGACATTGCCCGGCACCCCCAGTTATCTCTCCCCGGAAGCCTTTCGCGGCGAAAAACCCAGCCCCGGGCAGGATTTGTACGCAGTGGGCGTGACGCTGTATTACCTGCTGACCGGGCATTATCCCTACGGAGAAATCGAAGCCTTCCAGCGCCCGCGCTTTGGTTCACCTGTCAGCGCCAGCCGTTATCGACCCGATCTGCCGGAGTGGATTGCCCACAGCCTTGAACGCGGCGTTGCAGCCGACCCGGCACAGCGCTTTGAAACGGCTGAACAATGGTTGCTGCAACTGGAGCAGGGCGAGCGCCAGAGCTTGAGCCAGCGCCCCCGGCCCTTGCTGGAGCGCGACCCGATAAAGGTCTGGCGAACCATGGCATGGCTGTCATTGCTGATTAATCTGGTGCTGCTGTTTTTACTGCTGCACAGCTGAACGGTCGCTACGCGGCGGGTAACGCTCCAACATCGGGCGCGACGCTTTTATTCGGTGCACAAACCCCTCCGCCCAAAACAGCTCCGCCCTTTAAACACGGGCTTTGGCCCACTTGGCACAACCACTGCATTAGCTGATCCATCATACATAAAACCTGGTCTTCAACGACGAAGCCCAGGTTTCCCGAGAGAACGGGACAAGGACAAAGGCGTCCTCGCTAGGCAACTAGCGGGACGCCTTTTTTTGTTTTTGCACAATGTGTCGAACAAGGCCGCAATGCCCCCCATAAGGCAGGCCCTGATCGCGGAGAACCTGATGAAAAAACTCAAACTGGTGATGATCGGCAACGGCATGGCCGGGGTTCGCACCCTGGAGGAGTTGCTGAAACTGAGCAACGAGCTGTACGACATTACGGTGTTCGGCGCCGAACCCCACGCCAATTACAACCGCATCCTGCTCTCGCCCGTACTGGCCGGGGAACAGACCTTCGAGGAGATAGTGCTCAACGATCTGGACTGGTACCTGGACAACAACATCAAGCTGCTGCTCAACCGCAAGGTGGTGCAGATCGACCGGGTCAAGCGCCGGGTCATCGCCGAAGACGGCACCGAAGCCGAGTACGACCGTCTGCTGATCGCCACCGGTTCCACGCCCTTTATCCTGCCGATCCCCGGCAACACCCTGGACGGTGTGATCGGCTACCGCGATATTGCCGATACCCAGGCGATGATCGATACCGCCAAGATTCATAAGCACGCGGTGGTCATCGGCGGTGGCCTGCTGGGTCTGGAAGCCGCCAACGGCCTGATGCTGCGCGGCATGCATGTGACCGTGGTGCATCTCGGCGAATGGCTGCTGGATCGCCAGCTCGACCCGATCAGCGGCCAACTGCTGCAAAACGCCCTGGAGGCACGGGGCCTGCATTTTCGCCTGCGCGAACAAACCAGCGCCCTGCACGACGCAGGCAATGGCCGGGTCGGTTCAGTCGAGTTCAAAAACGGCGACATTATTCCCGCCGATCTGGTGGTGATGGCCGCCGGCATTCGCCCCAACACCGAACTCGCCGAACAGGCGGGCATCCCGTGCAACCGTGGCATTCTGGTCAACGATACCTTGCAGACCTACGACCCGCGCATTTACGCCATCGGCGAATGCGCCAGCCATCGCGGCATCGCTTACGGTCTGGTGGCGCCGTTGTTCGAGCAGGCCAAGGTTTGCGCCAACCACCTCGCGCAATTGGGTTTTGCCCGTTATCAGGGTTCGGTGACGTCGACCAAGTTGAAGGTCACCGGTATCGATCTGTTTTCGGCGGGCGACTTTATGGGCGGCGAAGGCACTGAGACCATCACCCTCAGTGACCCGATCGGCGGAGTCTACAAAAAACTGGTGATCAAGGACGATGTGCTGGTGGGTGCCTGCCTGTATGGCGACACCGCTGACGGGGGCTGGTATTTCCGACAGATCCGTGAGAACCACGCCATAGGCGAGATCCGTGATCATCTGATGTTTGGCGAAAACGCCATTGGCGACGTAGGGCACCAGGGCCAGGACAAAGCCATGAGCATGGCCGACACTGCCGAAGTCTGCGGCTGCAATGGCGTCTGCAAGGGCACCATCGTCAAGGCGATCCAGGAACACGGGCTGTTCAGCGTCGACGAGGTCAAAAAACACACCAAGGCCGCGAGCTCCTGCGGCTCCTGCGCCGGGTTGGTGGAGCAGATTCTGATCAACACCGTGGGCGGCGCGGCAGACGTCAAACCCAAAAGCGAAAAAGCCATCTGCGGCTGCAGCGACCTGAACCACGGACAGATCCGCCAGGCCATTCGCGAGCAGCATTTGCTCAGCATCGCCGACACCCAGCACTACCTGAACTGGCGCTCGCCCAACGGCTGTGCCACCTGCCGCCCGGCGCTCAACTACTACCTGATTTCGACCTGGCCGGGGGAAGCCAGAGATGATCCGCAATCGCGTCTGATCAATGAACGGGCCCACGCCAATATTCAAAAAGACGGTACCTACTCGGTGGTTCCGCGGATGTGGGGCGGCGTCACCAACCCGTCCGAGCTGCGGCGTATCGCCGATGTGGCCGACAAGTACAACGTACCTATGGTCAAGGTTACCGGCGGGCAGCGTATCGATCTGCTGGGGATCAAAAAACACGACCTGCCGGGCGTGTGGAAGGATCTGGACATGCCCTCCGGCCACGCTTATGGCAAATCCATCCGCACTGTAAAGACCTGTGTAGGCAGTGAGTTCTGCCGTTTCGGCACACAAAACTCGACACAACTGGGCATCGAGCTGGAACACGACCTGTTCAATATGTGGTCACCGCACAAGGTGAAGCTGGCGGTGTCCGGTTGCCCGCGTAACTGCTCGGAAGCAGGCATCAAGGACGTAGGCATTATCGGCGTGGACTCCGGCTGGGAGATGTATATCGGCGGTAATGGCGGGATCAAAACCGAGGTTGCCGAGTTCTTCGTCAAACTCAAAACAGCTGAAGAAGTACGCGAGTACAACGGTGCCTTTTTACAGTTGTATCGCGAAGAAGCCTTTTACCTTGAACGCACCGTGCATTACCTGCAACGGGTCGGTATGGAGCACATCAAAAAGGCCGTGCTCGAAGACCCCGAACGGCGCAAGGCGCTCAATGATCGCCTGCAGTTTTCCCTGTCGTTTGAGCAAGACCCGTGGAAAGAGCGCCTGGTGCAGCCGTTGCTGAAAAAGGAGTTCGAGGTCATCCCCGTGAAAAATCTGGAGGTGCCGGCATGAACTGGCTCGATATCTGTTCACTTGAGGAAATCAACGCCCTGGGCTCACGGATCATCAGCGGGCCGAAGGGTGATATCGCGATCTTCCGCACCAGCGATGACGAAGTGTTCGCCCTCGATGACCGCTGCCCGCACAAGGGCGGCCCGCTGTCCCAGGGTTTGATCTACGGCAAGCGCGTCGCCTGCCCGCTGCACAACTGGCAGATCGATCTGCAAAGCGGCGAAGCCCAGGCGCCGGACATCGGCTGCGCCCACCACCATCAGGCGCGGGTCGAAAATGGCCGTGTGCAGTTGGCCCTGCGGGACGCAGGCTGATGAGCCGCCAGATCACCGCCTCCACCTGCTGCTATTGCGGGGTCGGCTGCGGCGTGCTGATCGAACATGATGACGAGCGTATTCTCGGCGTCAGCGGCGATCCGGCGCATCCGGCCAACTTTGGCAAGCTGTGCAGCAAAGGCTCGACCCTGCACCTGACCGGCGACCTCAACGCCCGCGCGCTGTACCCGCAATTGCGCCTGGGCAAGGCGCTGGCCCGTGGTCGCACCGACTGGGACAGCGCCCTGGATCACGCGGCCAACGTGTTCGCCGCCACCATCGCCGAACATGGCCCCGACAGCGTGGCGTTTTATATCTCGGGGCAGTTGCTGACCGAGGACTACTACGCCTTCAACAAACTGGCACGGGCACTGGTGGGCACCAACAATATCGACAGCAATTCGCGGCTGTGCATGTCCTCGGCGGTGGTCGGCTACAAGCGCAGCCTGGGCGCCGATGCGCCACCATGCAGCTATGAAGACCTGGAACTGAGCGATTGCGTGATGATCGTCGGCAGCAATATGGCCTACGCCCATCCGGTATTGTTTCGCCGGCTGGAGGAAGCAAAAGCCCGACGCCCGCAGATGAAAGTCATAGTTATCGACCCGCGGCATACCGATACCTGCGATCTGGCCGACCTGCATCTGGCAATTCTACCGGGTACCGACGTCGCGTTATTTCACGGGATTTTGCACTTGCTGTTATGGGACGACCGGGTCGACCGCGACTTTATCAAAGACCATACCCAGGGCTTGCCCGAACTGAAAACCCTGGTGCGCGATTACACCCCGCAAATGGTGGCGCAGTTGTGCGGCATCAGCGTCGATCAACTGCAGCAATGCGCCGAGTGGGTTGGCACTGCACCGAGTTTTTTGTCGTTGTGGTGCATGGGCCTGAACCAGTCCACCGCCGGCAGTGCGAAAAACAGCGCCCTGATCAACCTGCACCTGGCCACCGGGCAAATCGGCCGCCCGGGTGCAGGGCCGTTCTCGCTTACCGGTCAGCCCAATGCCATGGGTGGGCGCGAAACCGGCAGCTTGTCCAACTTGCTGCCCGGGCATCGCGACGCCGCCAATGCCGAACACCGGGCCGAAGTCGCCGCTTACTGGGGGGTTGAGCAACTGCCGCAGAACACCGGCCTGAGCGCCATCGAACTCTTTGAGCAAATGGCCAGCGGCAAGGTCAAGGCCGTGTGGATCGCCTGCACCAACCCCGCGCAATCCATGCCGGACCAGACTGCCGTGCGGGCGGCGTTGCAGGCCTGCCCGTTTGTGGTGCTGCAAGAGGCGTTTCACACCACCGAAACCGCGCCCTTCGCCGACCTGCTGTTGCCCGCCGCCAGTTGGGGGGAAAAGGACGGCACAGTGACAAACTCTGAACGGCGTATTTCCCATGTTCGCAAAGCCATCCCGGCACCGGGCGAAGCTCGTCCGGACTGGGCGATTACGGTGGATTTCGCACAGCGCCTGGAAAAACATCTGCGACCCGAGCACAGCACCCTTTTTGCATTTGCATCGCCAGCCCAGGTGTTCGACGAATACAAGCACCTGACCTCTGGCCGTGATCTGGACCTGTCGGGTATCAGCCATGCCGTGCTCGATGCCATCGGCCCGCAACAATGGCCTTTCCCGGCCGGTGCCCGTGAAGGCACAGCGCGGCTGTATCTGGACGGTGTTTTCCCTACCGCCACGGGGCGGGCGCAGTTTGTGGCCGAGCCCTATCGGGCGGCCAAGGAACAGCGCGATGCGCGCTTTCCCCTTACGCTGATCACCGGCCGCCTGCGCGACCAATGGCACGGCATGAGCCGCACCGGCACGTCCGCGCAATTGTTCGGTCACGTCAGCGAAGCGGTGTTGAGCCTGCACCCCGACGAATTGCGCCGTCATCGTCTGCAGCCCGGAGATCTGGTCAGCCTCAAGAGTCGGCGCGGGGCCGTGATTGTTCCGGTCAGCAGCGACGACAGCGTGCGCCCGGGGCAGGCATTTTTACCGATGCACTGGGGGGACCGCTTTCTCAAGGGCGGGGTCAATACCCTGACCGTGCCAGCGTTTGACCCGCTGTCCAAACAACCGGAACTCAAACACAGCGCCGTACGCCTGGAGCCGGCGCTATTACCTTGGCATCTTTTCACCCTGATCGAGGGTGATATTCAACAGAACTTCGAGACACTGCGGCCGCTCTGCGAAGCCTTTTCGTATGTCAGTTTCAGCCTGGCGGGCCGCGAGCGCCCTGCGCTAGTCATCCGTGCCGCCAGCGCCAGCGCTCCCGACCCGCAATTGCTGCGCGATATTGATCAATGCCTGGGGCTCAGCGAGGGGCCGGTACTGGCTTACGACGACCCGCGCCGCGCCATTGGCAAGCGGGTGCGCATTGAGCACGGAAGCATCACGGCGATTCGTCTGGCTGGCGAAACCCTGGCACGGCACTGGCTGCAAAACCTCTGGCAGGAAGGCCGGGCCGACGAGCAATTGCGCCGCTGGCTGCTGGCACCACTGAGCGCGCCACCGGGCAACGCCGACGCCTCGGTGGGCGGTAACCCGATTGTGTGCACCTGCAAGAACGTCAGCCAGAGCGCGATAGATGAGGGCATGGCCCGAGGACTGGACTTGCAGGGTCTGAAAAAATCGTTGGGCTGCGGGACGCAATGCGGCTCCTGCGTCCCGCAAATCAAGCGCTTGCTGGCTGCCCAGGCGCAGCCGGTCGCCATTAACCCGTGAGGAAATCACAATGAGTGCAAAAGTCTGGCTGGTGGGTGCAGGCCCGGGTGATCCCGAGCTGCTGACGCTCAAGGCCGTGCGCGCCCTGCGCGAAGCGGATGTGGTGCTGATTGATGATCTGGTCAATGACGCGGTACTGGAGCATTGCCCTGCTGCGCGGGTGATTTCGGTGGGCAAGCGCGGGGGCTGCCGTTCGACTCCACAGGCGTTTATTCATCGCCTGATGCTGCGTTACGCCCGCCACGGCAAATGCGTGGTTCGACTCAAGGGCGGCGACCCATGCATTTTCGGCCGTGGCGGTGAAGAGGCACAGTGGCTGCGTGAACAGGGGGTTGAGGTGGAACTGGTCAATGGCATCACGGCCGGCCTGGCTGGGGCAACGCAATGCGACATCCCCCTGACCCTGCGCGGCGTGGCCCGTGGCGTGACGCTGGTGACTGCACATACCCAGGATGACAGCCAGGTGAACTGGCAGGCGCTGGCGCAAAGCGGCACCACGCTGGTGGTGTATATGGGGGTGGCAAAGTTGAGCGAGATCCGCGAGCAATTGCTGGCGGGCGGCATGATGGCGGACATGCCGGTGGCCATGATCGAAAATGCCTCCCTGCCCCACCAGCGCGAATGCCGCAGCGACCTGACGGCGATGGAGAAAGATGCCCAGGTGTTTGAACTCAAGAGCCCGGCGATTCTGGTGATTGGTCGCGTGGCGGCATCCAGTGCGGCACAACCATCACGGCAGGAGAATGTGTGGGAGCCGGGCTTGCCCGCGATACAGACGGCCCGGTAGTTCTGAAGGATCGCGGTGATGCCATCGCAGGCAAGCCAGCGCCTACAAGGTCTGAAGGGAATTTTAACGGTGGGAGCGAGCCTGCTCGCGAACGACTTTCGCGAGCAGGCTCGCTCCCACAGGGAGGGTTGACCGGCAACAGAATATCTACAGAAATGGCGCAGAAGGGGTGATCTCAAACGACCCCCTTCCCTTCAACGTTTACCCCGCTGCGAGCCACAAGCCACGCGCAAAGCGGCTTGTGACTGAGCCAAATCGACCCCCACCGTCATCCCGGTGTCATCGGGCTTTGTTTCCTTGACGGGCATTCAGCCTTCAAGGAGTCCCCATGATTCGCCCCACACTGCTGGCCCTGGCGCTTTTTTCCGTGATCAACAGCGCCTTGGCCGAGCCAGCTGCACCGCTGCCCCACTCCCCCGGCGCGCCTTATGCTGCCAGTGGCCTGGCCGACCGTATCGTGCTGACCCCCGGGGCCGATCCGGCTCGGGAAATGGCCGTTACCTTCCGCACCGATACCCGCCAGCAGGCCAGCCAGTTGCAACTGGCTCCTGCCCTCGATGGCCCGCAACTGGCCAAGGCCGCGCATAGGGTCGAAGGCACCAGCACCCGCCTGGACAACGAGAACGGTTCGGCGCTGTTCCACCAGGTACGCCTGCACGATCTGCAGCCGGACACGGCCTATGTGTACCGGGTCAAGGGCAGCGAAGGCTGGAGCGAGTGGTTGCAGTTCCACACTGCAGCCGAGGGCTTCAAGTCGTTCAACTTTATTTATATGGGCGACATGCAGAACGACATTCTGTCCATCGCTTCGCGCAGCCTGCGCCAGGCGCTGCAAAGCGTGGCCAACCCGGCGTTGATCGTGCATGCAGGGGATCTGGTGTCGCAACGCGAAGACCTGGTACACGACGATCAATGGGGCGAATGGAACCAGGCAGGTGGTTTCAATTACGGGATGATTCCCCAGCTACTGGCCGCCGGCAACCACGAATACCTCGACGGCCTCAACCCCGACGGCAGCGAAACCCGCACCCTGGGCCCGCACTGGAGCCGCCAGTTCGCCCTGCCGCAAAACGGCGTCGAAGGGGTGAAGGACACGACGTATTTTGTCGACTATCAGGGTGTAAGGTTTATCGTCCTTGATGGCACTTCGGCACTTGATATGGGCACCCTGGAGCAACAGACCCGCTGGCTTGAGCAGAGCCTGAAAAACAGCCCCGCGCGCTGGAATATCGTGGTCACTCACCAGCCTGTATATACCTGCGCCCGCCCTGAAGATACCGAGCCGTTGAAAACCGCCTGGAAGCCCTTGTTCGAGCGCTACGCCGTGGATCTGGTGCTGCAGGGCCATGACCACTGTTATAGCCGCGTGAGCCACGAGGCCGGGCGCGTTGCGGCCAAAGCCGCACGGGCTGGCGGCAAGGTTCAGGGCCCGGTGTATATGGTGTCGGTGGCCGGATCGAAGATGTACGGGCTCAATGACCGTGCGCATCTGCAACCGGACCGCAGCGCCGAAGAAACCCAGCTGTACCAGACCATCGACGTGCAGGATTCAAGGCTCAAGGTGCGCAGCTACACCGCGGCCGGCAAGCTGTACGACGCCTTTGACCTGGAACGCGACGGCAAAAACCGTAACCACTTGCGCGAACCGGTGAAAGATCTGCCCGCCGAACGCGCCTGCACGCAAACGGCTGGCCCTGATGGATTTGCCTGCAGCTCAAGGGCCAAATAAGTCGCCTGTGGGAGCGGGCTTGCTCGCGATAAGATCGACTCGGTGTAACGGATTGACCGCATCGTCTGCATCGCGAGCAAGCCCGCTCCCACAATGAGTGGCTGGGGCCCGGGCCTGGTTGATCAGGTAATAGGCGCCGGGTTGAACAGGGTGATGTCATTGTGCAGTTTGTGCTGCTCGGCCCAGGTGTGCTGTTTGCCGCTGGCCACGTCCAGGTAGTAGTGGAACAGCTCCCAGCCCAGTTCCTCGAGGGTCGCCCGCCCGGTGGCAATGCGCCCGGCGTCGATATCGATCAGATCCGGCCAGCGTCGGGCCAGCTCAGTGCGGGTCGAGACTTTCACCACCGGTGCCATGGCCAGCCCATACGGCGTACCGCGCCCGGTGGTGAACACATGCAGGTTCATACCGGCGGCCAGCTGCAAGGTACCGCAGACAAAGTCGCTGGCAGGCGTGGCACAAAAGATCAGGCCCTTGCCCTTGACCCGTTCGCCCGGCCCCAACACGCCATTGATCGCGCTACTGCCGGACTTGACGATGGAACCCAGGGACTTTTCGACAATATTCGACAACCCGCCTTTCTTGTTCCCCGGCGTGGTATTGGCGCTGCGATCCGCCTCACCCTTGGCCAGATAACGGTCGTACCAGTCCATTTCGCGCACCAGCTCGCGGGCAACGGCTTCTGTTTCGGCACGGGCGGTCAGCAAGTAGATGGCATCGCGCACTTCGGTGACTTCGGAAAACAGCACCGTGGCGCCTGCCCGCAGCAGCAGGTCCGAGGCAAAGCCCAGCGCCGGGTTGGCGGTGATCCCGGAAAATGCATCGCTGCCGCCACACTGCATACCGAGGATCAACGCACTCGCCGGTACGGTTTCGCGGCGACGCTGATCGAGCTTTTTCAAACGTACCTCGGCCAACGCCATGATCTGTTCGATCATCTCGGTAAAGCCGTGGCTGGAGTCCTGCAGGCGATACAACCACGGCTCACTCAAGTCCACTGAGCTGTCGTTATCGTGCATCACCTGGCCGGCCTGGAGTTTTTCGCAGCCCAGACTGATCACCAGCGCTTCGCCTCCCAGGTTGGGGTTGCGCGCCAGGTTGCGCACCGTGCGGATCGGGATATAAGCGTCGGTGGCGCTGATTGCCACACCGCAGCCGTAGCTGTGGGTCAAGGCCACCACATCATCGACATGGGGGTAAAGAGGCAGCAACTCGTCCTTGATGCGCTTGACCGCATGGTCCAGCACACCGGTGACGCACTGCACAGTGGTGGTAATGCCCAGAATATTGCGCGTGCCCACGGTGCCATCAGCGTTGCGATACCCCTCGAAGGTGTAGCCCTCAAGCGGCGCTTGGGGTGCAGGAACATCGCTGGCCAGTGGCAGACTGTCGAGGGGCGGTGCGGTGGGCATGCGCAGTTGGTCCTCATTGACCCAACTGCCTCGCGCAATGGCTTGCAGGGCATAGCCGATCACCTGACCGTAGCGGATCACCTCGCCGCCCCGGGCAATATCGACCAGGGTGACCTTGTGGCTCTGGGGGACAAAATCCAGGGTCACCAGCCCGTCGGCAAACGCCGTACCGGCAGGAACCCCCTGATCGTTGACCACCACCACAACGTTATCCCGCGGGTGCAGGCGGATCGAGCGCGGCGAATCGGAATGTTCAATCAAAGTCATGGCGCCGCCCTTCATGGATGTACGGGAGTCAGTGTGGTCAATTGCGGGCCGCTGGCCGGTGGTTCCTTGAGCACTACGCGCTTGATCGGACCGACGATCACCAGATAGCTGAAGACCGCCACCAGTGCGTTGCAACCGACAAACACCAGCGCCCATTTGAACGAGCCCGTGGCGCTGATGATGTAGCCGATGACGATGGGGGTGGTGATGGAGGCGATGTTACCGAATGTATTGAACAGGCCGCCGCTCAGGCCGGCAATCTGCTTGGGCGAAGTGTCGGAAACCACGGCCCAGCCCAGTGCGCCCACGCCCTTGCCGAAGAATGCCAGGGCCATAAAGCCCACCACCATCCATTCAATGTCCACATAGTTGCAGGCCACGATACTGCTCGATACCAGCAGGCCGGCGATGATCGGCGCCTTGCGGGCGAAGGTCAGGGAGTGGCCCTTGCGCAGCAGGTAATCGGAAATGACCCCGCCCAGCACACCGCCGATAAACCCGCAGACCGCCGGCAGCGAGGCAATAAAACCGGCCTTGAGGATGGTCATGCCACGCTCCTGCACCAGGTACACCGGGAACCAGGTCAGGAAGAAATAAGTGATGCCGTTGATGCAGTACTGGCCCAGATACACACCGAGCATCATGCGGTTGGTGAGCAGTTGGCGAATGTAGTCCCACTTTGGACCGTCGGCCTTTTTGCCTTTCTGGTCCATATCGACCATGCCGCCGTTTTCAGCGATGTACTTGAACTCTGCCTCGTTGATGCGCGGGTGTTCACGCGGGCTGTAGATGACCTTGAGCCAGATGCCCGAGAAGACGATGCCGAACACGCCCATCACGATAAAGACATGCTCCCAGCCGTAGGAATAAACGATCCAGCCCATCAACGGTGCGAACAGCACAGTGGCGAAATATTGCGCAGAGTTGAAAATCGCCGACGCCGTGCCGCGTTCGGCGGTGGGGAACCAGGCGGCCACGATGCGGGCGTTGCCGGGGAAGGAAGGCGCTTCGGCCAGCCCCACCAGAAAACGCAGCATAAACAGCGCAACCACGGCCGTGGACATGCCGAATTCACCGACAAAGCCTTGCAGCACGGTGAACAGGGACCAGGTGAAGATGCTCAGGGCATAGACTTTTTTCGAGCCAAAACGGTCGAGCAGCCAGCCGCCGGGAATTTGCCCGGCCACATAGGCCCAGCCAAATGCCGAGAAGATATAACCCAGGGTAACGGCGTCGATGCCGAGGTCTTTTTGCAGGCTGGAGCCTGCGATGGCGATAGTGGCACGGTCGGCATAGTTGATGGTGGTCACCAGAAAAAGCATGAGCAAAATCAAATAACGGACATGCGTCGGCTTGGTCGCTTGCATGTAGTACTACTCCCACTGATTATTTTTATGCGCGGGTGAATCTGTTTTGGGTGCTGCTGACGGGTGGAGCGTTATGTGGGAGCTGCGTGAGCCACCGATCGTATTCCTTTACGCAAAAAGCCGCTGATTACTCAGCGGCTTTGGTCATTGCTTACTGCGGACCTTGCTTGTCGATCAAGGCAGCCAGTGCCTCGTACTCTTCTGGCAACAAGTCGGTCAGCGGGGTACGCACCGGGCCTGCGCCGTAACCGGAAATGGTGGCACCGGCCTTGACGATGCTCACGGCATAACCGGCTTTGCGGTTGCGGATATCCAGGTACGGCAGGAAGAAATCGTCGATGATTTTGCCCACGGTGGTGTGATCTTCACGGGCCACTGCGTGGTAGAAGTCCATCGCGGTTTTCGGGATAAAGTTAAACACCGCCGAGGAGTAAACCGGAACGCCCAGGGCCTTGTAGGCAGCGGCGTACACTTCGGCCGTCGGCAAGCCGCCCAGATAGCTGAAGCGATCACCCAGGCGGCGACGGATCGACACCATTAATTCGATATCACCCAGGCCATCCTTGTAGCCGATCAGGTTGGGGCAGCGCTCGGCCAGACGTTCCAGCAGCGGTGCGGTCAAACGGCAAACGTTGCGGTTGTAGACGATCACGCCGATTTTTACCGACTTGCACACGGCCTCAACGTGGGCGGCAACGCCATCCTGGCTGGCTTCGGTCAGGTAATGCGGCAACAGCAACAGGCCTTTGGCACCCAGGCGCTCGGCTTCTTGAGCGTATTCGATGGCCTGGCGGGTCGAGCCGCCGACACCGGCCAGGATTGGCACACTGTTGGCGCAGGTATCGACAGCAGTTTTGATCACTTGCGAGTATTCGCTGGCAGCCAGAGAGAAAAACTCACCCGTGCCGCCGGCGGCAAACAGGGCCGAAGCGCCGTACGGAGCCAGCCATTCCAGACGCTTGATGTAACCCTCAGGGTGGAAATCACCTTGAGCATTGAAGTCGGTTATCGGAAAGGACAACAGACCGGAAGAGAGGATGGACTTCAGTTCTTGTGGATTCATTATTCGAACACCCTGGGAGCACGTTGTGATGAAAGTAGGTTAGCGCTTCGCTACGTCGTACGTCATCGTACAACTTAAAAAAGTAACGTCAATCCCATTTCTTGAAATCGTGGCTGTCCTGGTGCATTCCAGCTTCGATAAAAACAAAAAAGCCCGTCTAGTACGGGCTTTGGGGGGAGTCTTTCAGATTTGAAATTTAATTTTTGAAAAGTGATAGGTCGTCCGAGAACAACCAGAAACCTGTAGCCGCTGCGGAGCGAAGCGAAGCTGCGATCGGCTGCGAAGCAGTCGTAAAACCGGACATTGCGGTCATTCAGGTAAATCCCCGACTCAGGTATTACGGTCGCTTCGCAACCGGACGCAGCCTTCGTTCCTCGTCAGCGGCTACAAGGGTTGCAGCTGGTGTCTACCCGCGCTGCGCCTCTGCTTCTTCGTGGGCATGACGCAGGCGCTCGCGGCTGTTGGTCAGGTGCAGACGCATGGCCGCACGGGCCGCTTCCGAATCCTGACGGGCAATGGCCTGGTAGATTTCTTCGTGTTCACGGCTCAGGCGGTTCATGTACTGCTGCTGGTCATCATGGGCCAGACGCGCCGAATTGAGGCGGGTACGCGGAATGATGCTGGTGCCCAGGTGAGTCATGATGTCCGTGAAGTAGCGGTTGCCGGTCGACAGCGCAATCTGCAAATGGAACTGGAAGTCCGAGGCCACGGCATCACCGTCGCGAGCGGTGTTTTCATTCAGGGCGTCCAGCGCCGCACGCATTGCGGCCAGGTGTTCGGCACTGCGCCGCTGGGCCGCCAGCCCGGCAGACTCAACCTCCAGGCTGATGCGCAGTTCAAGAATCGCCAGCACATCACGCAACGTGACGACGGTTGCCGGGTCGATGCGAAAACCGCTCGGGCTCGGTGTATCCAGTACAAAGGTGCCGATGCCATGCCGCGTCTCGACTTGGCCTGCGGCCTGCAGTCGGGAAATGGCCTCGCGCACCACCGTACGGCTTACACCATGGGCCTCCATGATCGCCGACTCGGTGGGCAACTTGTCGCCACGCTTGAGCATGCCGTCGCGGATCTGCTCGGACAGCACCGTTACCAACTCTTGCGCGAGGCTGCGGCGCTTGCGAGGGAGGCGGGGTACGTCGTTGTGGTTTTCCATGGTGAACATTTTTCTCGAAATCAAAGGGGTCGAAAGCACGTCATTAAAGCAGCTGAAAAATCGTCCTGGCACACCGGACGTCCGTACGACTGTGCTTGCGTAAGATCGCATCATAGCTCATGGCGGTTGTACGATCACCAGTTGACACAGGGGAACGCAAAACCTGCCGCCGTCGTCTTGACTGCGATGCTGTCCGCGGACTTATCAGGCCGTCTGCGGTGAGGACTCATCCGCTTGACTCTCACTCACGACAAACGGGTCGTCCGGGATCCAGAACAAAAACGGGTCCTTGGCCGGTCGGTTGTCATAAGGCCGCCCCCCCTCCTCCTGCGCTGATGCACCGGCACGACGAAAGCCATGCACCTGGCGGCGCTCGACATGAATGCTCGGCGCCGCGCCTTCACCGCTGGCAGGCTCGATGTTCATTGCCGTCAAGGTAGCCAGCAAATCATCAATGATCTGCTGGCGATCAAGGGTAAAAGCCGATGCAAAGCAACGCCAGAAACGCCACCCCGCCCGTTCCAGAATACGCTGGCGGCGCATGTCGCTGTCCCAGCGGTCCGGCCCGTGGAAACGGTCGCCGTCACATTCGATGGCCAGGCGGCTGTCGTTGTCACCCTCCACCACCATGTCGATGCGATACGCACCCACTCCCACCTGCGGAATCACCCGATAGCCACGCCGGGTCAATTCATCGTACATCTCGCGCTCAAAGCCGGATTCGCACAACTCGCGCAGGTCACTGACCTGGACAGCATCCTGGGTAAAGGGGGTCTCGAAGTGCTCAATCAGGCCGCGACGCAAACTGTCCACAGGGCTGAGGTCGGTCAACTCGACACTGCGCACCAGGTACATGCGATCCCGCGCCCGCGAAGCGGCCACGTTGAAGCGCTGGGCTATCGAGTCGCGGCTATTGGCAAAGCAATCGCCGGGAGATGCCACCATGCTCAGGAACATGATGTCGCGCTCCTTGCCCTGGAACGTGCGGGCATCCCCACAGCTGATCTGGAACTGGGTGATGACCTCCTCCCCCAGCTCTTTGGTCAGCATCTGCATGATCTTTTGCGCTTGCTCGGCGCCCAGCAGCGAGACCACACCTATGCTGCGCCCGGCGATCTGCGGCAGGGCGATCAGGCGGCGGATTTCCTCGACTATCACATGGGCTTCGCCGAGGTTGAACTTGCCTTTCTTTTCCCCGTCCATGACCAGCAGATCCACCAACGGCGGGTCTAGACGCTCAGTCATCATCGGCAGGCGCAGCGGTTTGAGCTCGTGGTTGTAGAACTCGCGCTTGGAGTATTCGATGATCGGCGCCACACAGCGAAAATGCTCGCGCAGCATGGTGCCACTCTTGGCAAACACCACTTTGAACAGGTCGTACAGCGAACGCTCGGGGGACATCAATGGACGGTAGAGCCCGACCTGATTGCCCAAGAAGCGCGCCATCATGTTCTGCACACGCTCTTCTTCCATGCCGATACCGTCCGGCGAGACCTGTTTGTCATCGCCCACCACCAGCACTTTTTTCGCCCGCAACAACGCTGGCAGCGCCGTCAGGTCAGACTGGGACGCCTCATCGATAATCACCAGATCAAACGCACCGTACTGCGCAGGCAGGCTCTCGCAGATACGGTAATGGGGCATGATCCAGCACGGGATCGCCGAAATCGCCACATCGGCCGCCAGGCGTGCATCCTGACGATAACGCCCGGCGCGCACGCCGGTGCCCTTGCCGATCTTGCGAATCGCGGTGCGGTACAGCTCAAGGGCTGCCCTGACACTCGGCGTAGCGTTTTCCGAAAGGCGCAACCAGGTTCGCTTGACCACCGCATCCTGATAAAGACGCGACAGGCTCAGCTCCAGTTCACCGCGCAGTTTGAACAATCGCTTGAGGTCTTGTCGCCCGTCGATGCTTTCGAGATAACTGGCCAGACGGCTCAGGCGCCACAGGTCCAGACAGTTGTCCGGGAGCAGTCCGTCGACCGGCCCGATGCTCGGTTCTTCACGCAAACGGGCAGCCCAGAGCAGACCGCCACTTTGCGCGATCAGCTCGGTGACCCGCTGTACGGTCTCAAGGGCTGCGGCAAGGGCCATCACCCGGCGCAATTCATCCATCAGCCCGGACCATTGGGTTTGCAGTGATGCTATATCGACCTGGGGCTGGCCAAGGCTCAAATCCAGAAAGCCCTGCAGCCGCTCACTGACATCACCACCGCAACCGGCCAGCGCTGTGTTGAAGGTTTCCTTGATAGCCCAGGTGGCCGCCAGGCGATGACGCATCAGGTAGTGCCGCAGGATACTTTCGGCCTCGGCCAATACCGCGGCGTTACTGCGCAACTGACTGACGTCGGCCCAGTCCGGGAGCAACTGTTTAAGTTCACTGCAGGCACGGATTTCACCTTGCTCGGCAAGCACAATCGCGTCGAACTGCTCGATCGCCCGGGCCGCCGCCTGCAGTTGTTCGCTGTCGGTTTCCAGCGTCGGCAAGGGCATTTCGGCGGCCAGTGCATTCCAGCGCAGCAGCAAGGTGCGGCTATGTTGCTGGAAGCGCACAAAGGCTTGCACGTGTTGCCAGTCCTGGTCGCTTTGCGGCTTGCTGCCCAGCACCACAATGGCGTCCAGCAACTGCTTTTGCGTGCCCTTGCCAATCAGACCGGACAAGCCGAAAGGACGTCGCCCTTCGGCCAGGTTATCGATGGCAGCCACTATTTCGGGTTGCGCATGCAGCTCGAACGACAGGCTTACCGGTCGGGCCACAAAGGCCTTGCGCCCTGCCAGGGCCTCTTCGATCTCGCCCTTGAGGCTGGCGAACAGCGCCAGTACATCATCGTTGCCACCACGCATCAGGCAAGCCTGCAGGGGCGCGGCCCAGCTGTGGGCCGAGGTCTTGATCTGAGTGCGCAGGGCTTGCAGTTGGTCCAGGTGCCCGACCAGCGCCTGGGCCTGCTCCAGGGTCCGGGAGCTGTTATCCAACAGACGCGGCACTTCGCCAGTGCTTTCCTTGAGCTGCAACTGGCTTTCCTGAGCCAGATCCTGATGCACCTGAATCAGTGTCTGCGCGTCCGGGAAGTCGGCCAGTTGCGGCAGTTTCTGGCCCAGATAGGTCAGCGACTCCTTGAGCTCAAGCCGGGCTTCGCGCAAAGCAATGATGTCTTGCAAGGTGAAGCGCGGGCGATGCTCTTCACCCACGCCGATGCGGTCGGCAAAACTGCTGATCTCGGCTTGCGCCGCCGCCACTTGCAGCGCCGCATGGGTGGGGCTCAGGCGTTCACCGTCGATCTCCAGGTCCGAAAGATTACGCTCGGCCCAATGGGTGATCTCACGATCAACGCTGGCCATCTGACCATGAAGGGTGTTGATTTCGTCGTCAATCTGGCCAATTTCGCGCTTATACAGCGCTCTGTCGATGCGCTGTACTTCGGCTGAAATCTTTTGAATAGCGAATTCAAACTGCTTCATGCCATCGGCTTCGCTGCTTAACAAACTGATTGCCAGCGGACGTATGGCTTCCGGGAGCTTTTCCTGCAGCACAGCCAGGGCCGGGTCTTTCATCGACGTCACCAGCACCCGCTTGCCATTGGCCAGGTAATGGCTGATGACGTTGGCGATGGTGTGGGTCTTGCCCGTGCCAGGCGGGCCCTGCACCACAACGCCATCGTGTACTTCCAGCAGCTGGATGATTTGCACCTGCTCGTCGTTGTAAGGCTTGGGGAAATACAACTCCTGCACTTTTGCCGCCGGCGCATCATCCCCCTGGGTACCGCTAACGTAGGACAAACCACGAAAAGGCGGCAGGACCACATCTTCCAGCACACTGGATGGTTCGGTCAGAATCGCCTGCAACGCCGCCGGTAGAGCATCGACCTCCTCGATCCCGCCTTCAAAGCGGCCCAGGTCCTCAATAAACATATTGCTGTCACGGGCGCGGGCAAACAGGCACCAGGTATCGGTGACACACAGGAACTCAGCAGCCTTGGGTACTGAACGATCACCTTCTGCCAGCGTGACCGGCAGGAACTGACCATGGGCATCCAGCAAGGTCGACGCGGAGCGAATCACCGGCTCGTAGCTGGCGGGGTTGAACGGGCTGATGCCAGCCTGATCCTGTTGGAAAAAATCCTTGGCCAGGGTCGCCAGCGGCCCGACACCGGCAATATCGGCCGCCACATAGGCATCCACTTCCAGCCGTGGCTCGGCAGCGCGCGGGCGCACTTCAATGGCCATGCTGTCAGGGTTGATGGCAATCTCCACCAACTGACTGATTAACGGGTAATGGATGACGCCGACAACGGGATGTTCCCATGTCGAAACGCCCAGGCCCCACACCAGTTCCAGCTGCGCATCCCCCAGGTTGCCCTGCATCTGTTGCACCAGCATAAACAGCTCGGCATACAGCTCGATGCTTTTGCGGCGCAGCTTTTCTTCTGCGGCCCACAGTCGCCAAGCCGTTTGACTGTAGGACTTGAACTGCGCGCGGATCTCACCGGCGTCCAGGCAGTCTTCCAGATTGACCCACTCTTCGACGTCGACGTCCTCACCGATCTGCAGGGCCACCGGGGTCAAACGTGAACGCTCAGCGTCAGAAATCGCAGTGCTGTTAACCAACAGCTCCCTGGCCAGACGCACCTTGAGTACCGGTTCGGCCTGCGGCGTGCCCTTGAGTTCGATCCACAATGCCAGCAACGGACTGAGAGGGGCTGGCGGTTTGCTCTCATGCAGACGTTCAAGCTGCAGCCAGACTTCGTCTTCCTCGCCGTTATGCCGATCCAGGCTGACCCCGGGCAATGCCCGCAGCTTTTCTTCGCTGGCACTGAAGGCGTTGTGTTGGCTGAGGGTTAACGCCGGCCGCTTTTGCATCAGCGCAGTCTGTTTAACAAATTCAATCAGACCGGCAAGACGGGCACGTACTGTTTCCATGGGTGAGCTGAACCACTTCGATAAGGGGGCACTTCGACAAATTCTGAAAGCACCGAGTAAAAGCGAAAATTTCTATAATGGCCGACACGATACAGAGGTTCTGGTGGTATTCAGATACATCATTTTGTAAAAACTACCCAGGCCTTTGTATTGGGCGTGGGAGCGAGCCTGCTCGCGAAGGTCGTTCGCGAGCAGGCTCGCTCCCACAATAGGGCTTGACCTGCAACAGAGTATCCACAGGCGTTTTTACACAAAAAAAAGGCCCTCCCCGATACCGGAGAGGGCCTTTTGTTTAACGCCGGGGGTTAGCCCAGGTTAACGCCAAAGTTCGAAGCCAATGGCGCCAGACCACCGGCAAAACCCTGGCCGATTGCCTTGAACTTCCACTCTTCGCCATTGCGATACAGCTCGCCGAACACCATCGCGGTTTCGGTCGAAGCGTCTTCGCTCAGGTCAAAGCGTGCCAGCTCTTTACCGTCAGCCTTGTTCAGAACACGGATATAAGCGTTGGATACCTGACCGAAGTTTTGCTTGCGGCCATCCGCTTCGTGAATGGTCACCGCGAAAGCCAGTTTCTTGGCTTCTTGCGACAGACCCGCCAGGTTGACGTTCACTTGTTCGTCGTCGCCATCGCCAGCGCCCGAACGGTTGTCGCCCTGGTGCACAACGTTGCCGTCCGGCGAAGTCTTGTTGTTGTAGAACACAAAGCTGCCATCGTTCAGCACTTTGCCGTTCTCACCCACGATAAACACCGAGGCGTCCAGGTCGAATTCCTGACCGTCGGTAACCCGTGGGTCCCAACCCAGGCCTACAACCACTTCGGTAAGGCCCGGTGCTTCTTTGGTCAGGGAGACGTTGCCGCCTTTACTCAGACTTACTGCCATGTTCGTGAACCCTTATATGAAAAGTTAATGGGTGCAGATTAAAACTTCAGGCCGTAGCTTTCCGCCAACGGCTTGAGACCGCCAGCAAAGCCCTGGCCCACAGCGCGGAACTTCCACTCGGCGCCATTGCGATACAGCTCGGCAAAGATCATCGCGGTTTCGGTGCTGGCGTCTTCTGCCAGGTCATAACGCGCCA
>Ga0256410_1000366_pt1 | contig 48322 bp, 45 predicted proteins | sample PhyWR1_FD_185983 | JGI IMG/M metagenome (GOLD analysis project Ga0256410, IMG submission 185983) | Leaf surface microbial communities from wheat plants in UC Gill Tract Community Farm, Albany, California, United States - DLSL W.R1 | ecosystem: Host-associated > Plants > Phyllosphere >... | reverse complement strand
AAGGGCCTGCGCTCGCCGCACAAGCTCAAGTTCGCGGTGTCCGGCTGCACCCGCGAGTGCGCCGAGGCGCAGAGCAAGGATGTGGGCGTGATCGCCACCGAGAAGGGCTGGAACCTTTACATCGCCGGCAATGGCGGCATGCGCCCACGGCATGCGGAGCTGTTCGCCACCGACTTGGACGACGCCACACTGATCCAGTACATCGACCGCTTCCTGATGTTCTACATCCGCACCGCCGACAAACTCCAGCGCACCTCGGTATGGCGCGAAAGCCTGGAAGGCGGCCTGGATTTCCTCAAGGACGTGATCCTGCACGACAGCCTCGGCCTGGGTGCCGAGTTGGAAGCGCAGATGCAGCTGGTGGTCGACCGCTACGAATGCGAATGGGCGAATGCTCTCAAGGACCCGGAAAAACTCAAGCGCTTCCGCACCTTCGTCAATGACAAACGCCCCGACCCGGACATCCACTTTGTCCAGGAACGCGGCCAGCGCCGGCCGATCATGGCCACCGAACTCAACCTGATTGCCGTCACCGAGGAGATTGCCTGATGAGCCAGCCTGCCTGGAAAAACGTCTGCAGCGAACACGATCTGGTCAGCAATTCCGGCGTGGTGGTGTGGCTCGATGGCGCGCAAGTCGCGTTGTTCTACCTGCCCGGCGCCCAAGACCAGACGCTGTTTGCGATCGACAACCATGACCCGGAATCCGGCGCGAATGTCATCGGCCGGGGGCTGGTGGGCAGTATCAAAGGCGACCTGGTGGTGGCTGCGCCGATCTATAAGCAGCATTACCGTTTGCACGACGGGCAGTGCCTGGAGGCGCCAAACCAGCGCTTGCGGGTGTGGCCGGTGCGACTGAACAACGGCGTGGTAGAACTCGGTATCAACTGACCCACCCAGGGGCTAAATGTGGGAGGGGGCTTGCCCCCGATGAGGGTGTGTCAGTTTATAAACCTCTATCTGACCCACCGCCATCGGGGGCAAGCCCCCTCCCACATTTGAACTGCATTTTAGCCGATAAACCTTACTGTTCCTTGCTGCAATCGCGCGGGGTGATGCCTTTCTCCTGCGCATACTGCGCCGCCGACGCTTCGATGATCGGCCGCAGCAACGCGCGGTCGGCCTGGACCCAGTCGCTGATCAGGTTCCAGCGCTGCCCATCCCACTGCTGGAAGCGCACCGCGCCGCCGCCTTCGTGATCGGCGCAGGAGAGTTTCAGCGGTTGTACCAGGCCTTTGGCGCCGAGGGCTTGCAGGCGCGCATCGTCCAGGTTCAGATGCTCGAAGCCCCAGCGTACCTGTTCGCCGGTCAGCGGTTGGTGGCCGTATTTTTCCTGGGCCAGGCGCACGGCTTCGACGTTGAGAATGCCGTTGACCACGCCCAGGTTGTAATACACCGTGCCGAAGCGTTCAGGGTCGGCCAGGTTGCCCTTGCCGGCGTCGACCACGCTTTGCTTGATGCCTTGCAGCACCGGAAAATCGGTGCCCGACGGGTGCGTGGTGATCGCGATAAAGCCCTTGGCCGCGCTGCCCGCCGGCACCACATCTTCTTCCGAGTTGCTCCAGATATTGCCGATGATGTGATCCGCCGGGTAGCCGACTTTTTGCGCGGATTTGAGCGCCACCGGGTTCATCACACCCCAACCACGCAGGATCACCCAGTCGGGCTTGAGGCGCCGGATGTTCAGCCATTGGGATTGCTGCTCGTTGCCGGGGTGCGGCACTTCCAGCAGGGTCAGTTCGAAACCGGCGTTTTTCGCCAGGGTTTGCAGCACGCCGTTGGTTTCCTTGCCATAGGGCGAGCCGTGGTAGAGCACGGCGATTTTCTTGCCTTTGAGTTTGTCGGCGCCGCCTTCGCGTTGGCCGATGTAGTTGATGATCGCCGAGACTTCCGAGTACGGGTTCAGTTGCAGCGGGAACACATAGGGGAACACGCTGCCGTCGGTGGAATCGGTGCGCCCGTGGTTGATGGTGATCAACGGCAATTTGTCTGCGGTGGAGCGGTCCAGCGTGGCGTAAGCGATGCCCACCGACAGCGGGTTGGTGGCGGCAGCCGGTGCGCCGTTGAGCCCGCCCTTGAGGCGCTCGTAGCACTCGACGCCTTTTTCCACCACGTATTCGGTTTCGCATTCGCTCCAGGTCAACTTGACCCCGTTCACGCCGCCCTTGGCGTTGATGTATTGCAGGTAGTCGATAAAGCCACCAAAGAACCCGGTGCCGCCGGCGGCGTAAGGTCCGACCCGGTAGCTCTGCAACGGGAAGTACTGCTCGTTGGCGGCCTGGGCCGTGCCCGTGAGCCCGGCGGTGATCAACGCCAGGCCCAAGGCCAGGCGGCGCAGCGATAAGCGATGTGTCATAGCGGGTATTCCTGGGGGGGTGATGAAAGTCAGTAACGCAACGGCCAGACCCTGGCCCGTTGGCGAAAGCGCTGCCACAGCCGGGCCAGCCCCTCCGGTTCTTTGATCAGGAAGGTGATGATCAGCGCGCCGAACAGCATCTTCTGGATATTTTCCAGCTGGCCCGCGTCCATCAGCCCGCTGGGCAACAGGCCGAACAGGTTGCCCAACAGGATCGGAAACAACACGATGAACGCCGCGCCCAGTACATTGCCAAGCACGCTGCCGAGGCCGCCGATAATGATGATGAACAGCACCTGGAACGAGCGGCTCAGGTCAAAGCCATGGGGCTCCACCGTGCCGAGGTAGGCGAATGCCCACAGTGAACCGGCGACGCCCAGGTAGAAGCCGCTGATGGCAAACGCCAGCAGCTTGGCCTTGAGCAGGCGGATACCGATCACGGCGGCGGCGGTGTCCATGTCGCGCACCGCCATCCAGTTACGGCCCAGCTCGCTGCGCACCAGGTTTTTACCCAGCCAGAACAGCGCGACCACCACCGCCAGGGTCAACAGGTAGCGGCCCCGGGGCGAGCTGAAATCCAGCCCGGCAATCAGCAGCGGCGGCGAGGTGATCACCCCGGAGGCGTTGTCGTTGGTAAACCAGCTGAATCGGGTGAGCACCCACTCGACCACGAACTGCGCGGCCAGGGTGGCCACCAGCAGGTAGAAACCCTTGATACGCAGGCTCGGCAACCCAAAAAACACTGCCACGAGCGCGGCGATCACACCGCCGAGGGCAAAGCTCACCAGCAACGGCAAGCCAGGCACGCGCAGTTGCAGGTTGTAGGCCGCAAAGGCGCCCACCGCCATGAACGCCGCCGAGCCCAGCGACAGTTGCCCCGCGTAGCCGGTGAGCAGGTTCAGCCCCAACCCGGCGAGGGATAGCACCAGCAGCGGCACCAGGATCGCGCTGAACCAGTAGTCATTGCCCAGCCACGGCACGGCCACAAACGCAAAACCCAGCAACAGCCAGAGTGCGATGCGGTCCTGGCGCAGGCGGAAGGTGCGGCGCTCGGCCGCGTAGGAGGTGCTGATTTGACCGACTTCTTGATACAGCATGCAGGCATTTCCTTAAAAACGATCAGACCCGTTCGATGGCACGCTCGCCGAACAACCCGGCAGGCCGCACCAGCAAAAACAGCAACGCCAGCACGTAGGGCACCCAGTTTTCGATACCGCTGCCGATGATCGGGCCGAGGTAGATCTCGGCGATTTTCTCCGCCGCGCCGATGATCAAGCCGCCGACAATCGCGCCGCCAATCGACGAGAAGCCGCCGATGATCAGCACCGGCAGCGCCTTGAGCACCACCAGCGACAGCGAGAACTGCACCCCCAGGCGTGCGCCCCAGAGCAAGCCGGCCACCAGCCCGACAAACCCCGCCACCGCCCATACCAGCGCCCAGATGCGCGGCAGGAGAATGCCCACCGCCATGGCCGCCAACGGGTCATCGGCCACCGCACGCAATGACAGACCGACACGGGTTTTGTTGAACAGCAGTGACAGCGCCAGCACCAGCGCAGCGGCCGTGCCGGCGGCAAACAGGTCGAATTGCGAGAGCAGCATGCCGCGGATTTCCAGGGGCTCGTCGGCGATGCCCAGGTCGAGCCCGTGCACCTGCGCGCCCCACAGGAACTGGGCAAACCCTTCGATCATGTAGGACAGCCCGAGGGTGGCCATGAAAAGGATGATCGGCGGGCGATTGACCAGCGGGCGCAGCACCACTTTTTCGATCAGCAGCGCCAGCACCACCATGCTCGCCAGGGTGGCGAGGAATGCCAAGGCAAAGGGCACGCCGCGTTCGAGCAGGCTGACAAAGGTCAGCGCGGCAAACAGCACCATGGCGCCCTGGGCAAAGTTGAACACGCCGGAGGCCTTGTAGATCAGCACAAAACCAATCGCCACCAGGGCGTACATCACGCCGGCCAGCAGGCCGCCGATAAGGACCTCGAAGAAAAATTCCATGTTCAGCTCCCCAGGTAGGCGGCGATAACCTCGGGGTTGGCGCGCACCTGTTGCGGGGTGCCATCGCCAATCTTGCGGCCGTAGTCAAGCACCACCACGTGGTCGCACAAGCCCATGACCACGCCGATATCGTGTTCGATCAACACCACGGTGGTGCCGTATTCGCGGTTGATGTCGCGGATAAACTGGCTCATCTGCGCCTTCTCCTCGGCGTTCATGCCGGCCATGGGTTCATCCAGCAGCAACAGGGTCGGCTCGGACGCCAGGGCGCGGGCCAGTTCCACGCGTTTTTGCAGGCCGTAGGGCAGGGTGCCCACCAGCACGTGGCGCCAGGGGTGAATTTGCAAAAACGCGATCACCTGTTCGGCATGCAGGCGGTGCGCGTCGTCCTCACGCGGGGCGCGGCCCAGGCGCAGCATTTGCTCGAGCCAACTGCTGCGGCGCTTGAGGTTGCGGCCGGTGAGCACGTTGTCGAGCACGCTCATGCCCTTGAACAGCGCGATGTTCTGGAAGGTGCGCGCGATACCGCCCTCGGCGGCCTGGTGAGCGCGCATGCGCCGGCGGGTCTGGCCGGCGTAGCGGATGCTGCCGCTCTGCGGTTGGTAGACGCCGTTGATCACATTGAGCAACGAGCTTTTGCCGGCACCGTTGGGGCCGATCAGCCCGCAGATATCGCCGGCCTTGACCTCGAAGCTGATGGAGGTGATGGCCTTGATGCCCTTGAACGACAGCGATATGTCATCGAGCCGCAGTAATACCGTTTCAGTGGGTGCGTGCATGGCGGGCTCGTCAGACGGTTTGAGACAGCAGGGGGGCGACGGGTTCGTGGCGCGTGGAGGGTTCCTGCCAGTTGCCGGGGCGAATCCCCAGCGCGGCAAAAAACGCTGCGCTGTGCGGGCTCAACGCCGGCCCCACCAGCAAGGGCGCACGCAGCCGGCTCATGCCGAGTACGTCACGCAGCGGCCGGCGCACCAGCCAGTGGCCCAGCCAGCGGCGCACGGGCGACGGGGTTGGCTGCATGGCCCAGGTGTACACGCGATGGCTGAACGTGCCAGGCAGCGGCAGGCGTTCGCGCACCCATTCTTCAAGGCGCCCGTAGGACTCGCGAGTGCCCAGCACCAAGGTGGGGCCCAGCTCGCGGCGGTCGGTGTCGCGGGTGCTCAGGGCTTCCGGGAAGTTCAGGCAGAACCCGGCGAGCAGCCAGGGTGTGAGCAAGTAGCGCGCCTGCCCGCTGGCGGCAAAGACCCGCGCGGCCAGGGCTTCTTCGTCGCTGCCCAGGTGCTCGCGGGCGATCAGTGTGCGCGCGCCTGCCAGCAACTGCGCATGGGTCAACTGAAGGGGGGGACCGGCGTGGAACACGAAGGCGAGATCGTTTGAATGTGCCGCGCACGCCGGCGTGGCGGCGCCGACACACAGGTCGGCATAAGCGATCAGGCGGGTGTGTTGGGGCTGATTCAGGCCGCGCCCGTCGAGGTACACCACTGCAGCGCCTTCACCGGCCTGCTGCACGGTCTCCAGGTCTTGTGCCACGACCAGGCGCGGGCGCAGTTGGGGCAGCAGCGCGCGGTTGTCGCGGTCGGGGTCCAGCAGGGTGACGCTGGCGCCCAGCCATTGCGCGGCCAGCGCCAGCAGCAACGCCTCGGGGCGCGCCTGGCTGAGGATCAACAGGTCATCGTCGCGCCCGACACCGCGTTGTTGCAGGGCGCCAGCAAGTTGGCCGATGTCATGGGCCAGTTCGCTCCAGCGCCGCTCATGCCAGATGCCCAGCCGCTTGTAACGCAACGCAGTCGCCGCGCCGCGAGTGTGGGCCTGGTGCAACAGTGCCTGGGGCAGAGTGTGGGGCATGGGTGCATCCTTCGGGGTTGATGCGAAGGCGATTGCACGGCCCATGCCAGTGGAATAAAGGCTTTTACTTCAATGGGATACAGCGGTTGCGTGGGAAAGTGGCGTGTGTTGATTCAGCACAAGCTGTCCAGGCACTGTTGGCGCGGCAACAGTGCCGGTCAGTAGATATCTTTGGTGGCGCGGTCCGAATCGTCCTTCAGCTCGTCGGCAAACTTGCGCATCAGCCGTACCAGGTTGTCGAAGTCACCCTCGTCCCAGGTGGAAAAGATCGATACGCCAATCTTCTCCCGTGTTTCATCGACACGGTCGGTCATGGCCTTGCCTTTTTCGGTGATCACCGACTCACGCACGCGGCGGTCGACGGCGCTTGCCTGGCGCAGGATCAAGCCCAGGCTTTCCAGCTTCGCCACCTGGCGGCTGACGGTGGTGTAGTCGCGGCCGACGCGGTCGGCCAGTTCGACCACGCCGATCGGGCCCAGCCGCTCCACCAGCACCAGCAGCGGAAACAGCGCGCGATCCAGGGCAATCCCGGCTTCGCGCACCATGGCTTCGTCGCGTTGCGGGCGGTTCATCACACCCACGATCTCCACCAGCGAGCCATGCAGGTCGCGCAGCTGAGTGGACATATGTGCGCTTTGCACATTTTTAATTGACACTGAATTTCTCCCTCTTAATATGTGCGTATTGCACATATAGGTGATCCATATGAACAAGCAAGCCGCTGTCGATGTCCTGATTTGTGGTGCCGGTGCCGCCGGCCTGACCTTGGCGATTGACCTGGCCAGAAGGGGCGTCACCTTGCGCCTGATCGAAAAAAGCCAGCTACCTTTCCACGGTTCGCGCGGCAAAGGCATTCAGCCACGCTCGCAGGAAGTCTTCGAAGACCTGGGGATTCTCGACCGTTTGGTGGCACTGGGGGGAGTCTATCCGACTGAGCGGCGCTACCGCGACGATGGCAGCTACAGCGATGCGGATTTCATCGAAGCCCAGGCCCCGACGCCGGCCGAACCGTATCAACAACCGTTGATGCTGGCGCAGTTTCTGACCGAGCGGGTGCTGCGCGAGCGCCTGCTGGAGTTGGGCCATCAGCCTGAGTTCGGCTGTGAGCTGGTGGGCTTTGTGCAGGCGCAGGAGGGCGTCACTGCCCAGCTAGTGGGGCCGGCGGGTGAAGAGCGCGTCTGCGCACGCTGGTTGATCGGCGCCGATGGCGGTCGCAGTTTCGTGCGGCATGCGCTTGACATCGGCTTTCCAGGCAAGACCCTGGGCGTCAGCGCGCTGGTCGCCGATGTGGTGTTGAGCGGTTTATCTCGCGACCACTGGCACCGCTTTGGCGAAGGCGACATGCAGCGCCAGATTGCCCTCTGCCCGCTGGCCGGAACCGAGCTGTTCCAGATCCAGGGGCCGATTGCGCCGGATGCCGATATCGATTTCAGCGCCGAGGGCCTGACCGCAATCGTTGCCCAGCGCACCGGCCGCGCTGACATACAGGTGCATGCCGTGGCTTGGGCGTCGGCCTACAGTATGAATGCGCGCCTGGCCGACCAGTACCGGGTTGGCCGGGTATTGCTGGTGGGCGACGCGGCCCATATCCACCCGCCCACTGGCGGCCAGGGGCTCAATACCAGTGTGCAGGACGCCTATAACCTGGGGTGGAAGCTGGCCGCCGTAATCAACGGTGCGCCGGATGAACTGCTCGACAGCTATGAGGAAGAGCGCCGCCCTGTCGCCGCGAGTGTGCTCGGGCTGTCGACTCAGTTGCTGGGCGAGATGAAAAAGGGCGAGATGCGCCGGGGCAGGGAAGTGCACCAGTTGGATATCGGCTACCCGCAGTCCTCGCTGGCCCTGGCACATCCAACGCGTGCGGCCAGACTCCTTGCCGGCGACCGCGCGCCGGATGCACCGATCCGCGGTGCCGCCGGGCAAGCAGTGCGCCTGTTCAACCTTATGCAGGGCCCGCACTGGACGCTGCTGGGCTACGGTGTAAACCGCGGTCTGGTAGCGCCACGGCCCGGGCTGCATGTCCATGCATTCGGCGCGCAAGGTGAACTGGTCGACGACCAGGGCCATTTTCAACGCGCCTATGGGCTGGCGATCGGTGACTGGGTGCTGGTACGTCCCGATGGGTATGTCGGGGCGATTGTTTCGTCAGCCCAGGTCGACCTTCTGGAGGCCTACCTTGAGCGGGTTCTCAACTGAGCGCACGGCGGCTTCAAGACCGGCCAGCGCACTGGTGAGCGGGCGTGGGCCTGCGCTGACATAAGCGGCCGCGCCGCTCATCGATGCTTGAGCCAACGCAACTGTTGACGCTCCCGCTGTGTAGGCGGCATCGGCGGCCTTGGCGACAGCCGCCAGGTAGCCGTCGATGTCACCCGCTTTGAACAATCCCCACGCCCCTGGAACCAGCTGCACCTCGACGGTCGCATTCGAGTGCAACGCCGCCGCGCGGAACAGTCGCGAGGTGGGTTCAAGGGTCGTCTCTACCGCACACAACACCACGACCTTGCCGCCAGCCTGGACGGCTGAAGCGGCCAGTGCTGCGTCGGTGCGCAGGATCGGCGTGCTGGTGGCGATCCCTTCAACCACCGGCCCCAGCGTCGAGCAGGTGAGGACAACCACCTCCGCGTGCCGCGCCAGCGCGAGCAGCGCCGATGCGGTTGACGCGGCGATCTCGGCCGTCAGTTGGCCAACCTGTTCGGCGGCGGCCAAGAGGTCGGCACGCACTTCATGGCGCAGCACTTGCGGGCCGATCCCCAAGGCTTGGGCGGCCGCGTCAAACACGGCGATGTTGCTGGCGGCGGTGTGCAGGCAGGCGATGCGCATGGTCAGGTTCCAGTGCTGGAAATCGAGTTGCAGCGCGTTAAGATGCCGCTCCCACTCTGCTTAATCAAGGACACGCCGTGGCGCTGATCATGGAACGCGTAGCACTGGCCCGCAACGGCGCCAACGACAAAGTCATCTGCCGCATGGCTTCCGGCTGGGCGGTAATGGGGGATGTGCAGTTTCTACCAGGCTACTGCCTGTTGCTGCCCGACCCGGTAGTGGCGAGTCTGAACGACCTGGACACCGAGGCTCGTGCTACCTACCTGCTGGACATGGCGCGCCTCGGCGACGCCGTGTTGCAGGCCACCGGCGCGTTGCGCATGAACTACGAAATCCTGGGTAATTCCGAGCCCGAGTTGCATTGCCATCTGTTCCCGCGCTACGCCTCGGAGCCGGACGACAAACGCCGGATGCCGGCCTGGTTTTATGACTGGAACAATGCGCAGCCGTATGCAGAAGACGTGCATGGGCAACTGCGCAAGGCTATTGCGCAGTTGCTGGGCTGAGACCTCAACCGGCGATGGCGTTCAACTGCGCCACCACGTCATCCGACAAATCCAGTTCCCCCACCGCCAGGTTTTCATGTAAATGAGCGACCGACGAAGTGCCGGGAATCAGCAGGATATTGGGTGAACGGTGCAGCAACCACGCCAGCGCCAGTTGTTTGGGCGTCACCTCCAACTGCTGCGCAATACTGGACAAGGTAGAAGACTGCACCGGGTTGAAGCCACCCAATGGGAAGAACGGCACATAGGCAATGCCGTCCTCGGCCAGGTCGTCGATCAAGGCGTTATCGTGCTGATGGGCGATGTTGTACAGGTTCTGTACGCACACGAACTTGACCATGGCACGCGCTTCGGCGACTTGCGTCGGCGTGACGTTGCTGATGCCGATATGGCGTACCAGCCCCTGGTGTTGCAGCTCGGCAAGCGCGGTCAATGAGGCTTCGATTGAGCCTTCACTCGGCCCCATCAGGTTATACGCGCAGCGGAAATTAACCACATCCAGCACGTCCAACCCAAGGTTGCGCAAGTTGTCGTGTACGGCCTGGGTCAGTTCCTCTTTTGAAGCGGCGGCATGCCATCCGCCCTCATTGTCGCGACGGGCACCGATTTTGGTGACGAGGGTGAGATCATCCCGATAAGGGTGCAGCGCCTCACGGATAATCTGGTTGGTGACGTGGGGCCCGTAGAAGTCGCTGGTGTCGATATGGTTCACACCGGCTGCGACGGCCTCGCGCAGCACGGCCAGTGCCGCGTCACGATCCTTGGGCGGGCCGAACACATGGGGGCCTGCCAGCTGCATGGCGCCGTAGCCGATGCGGTTGACCTGGCGGTCGCCGAGGGTGAATGTGCCGCTAGTTGTCAAACGTGTCATGTGCGTCGCCCTTGCTTCAACTGAGTAAGGCTCTAATATGAAGGATCCTTCAGATATTGGAATTCGCATTCCATGAGCTTTCCCAAACCCTCATTGAAGCCAAGAAAATCGGCGGTTCAGGCGCGCTCAGCGGTGACTGTCGAGGCGCTGCACCAGGCAACTATTCAGGTTTTGATCCAGCAGGGGTTGGTGCGTTGCACCACCACCCGCGTGGCTGAGCGGGCGGGCATTTCGGTGGGCAGTGTCTACCAGTACTACCCCAACCGCGACGCCTTGCTCGCCGCCGTATTGGAGAAACACCTGGAACGGTTCGCCCAGACTGTGGAGCAGACTTGTGCCCGCCATCAAGGCATGCCGGTGGTTGAAATGGCGGCCGGGTTGGTGTCGGCGATGGTCGCCGCCAAACTGCGCGACCAGGGCATTTCCAAAGCTCTGTATGCCATCGCGGGCGAGCGGGGTGGCGCTGAGTTAGTCGCTCGGGTCAATACGCGCGTGGTGGCGGTGATCGCAGAAATGCTCGCGACCGCCGCCGATGCGCATTTTGACGACCCTCACCTGACCGCGGCCATTTCCTTCAGCGCGATCGCCGGCCCGGTGCGCACGCTGCTCGAAGGCAATGCGTCGCCTGCCTTCGAGGCCGGTCTGGAACAACAGACCACCTTGTTGTTGACCGCCTACCTGCAGACCCATCAACACGTTTTATCAAGCAAGGAATAGAGTTCATGCGTCAACGAAAGGCCTCACGCCTGCTGGTCATCAGCCCCTGCAATGAGGTGCTGCTATTCAGGTTCGTGCATAAAGACGGTGCATTAGCCGGGCGCAACTACTGGGCGACGCCAGGTGGGGGCGTGGAGGCGGGGGAAACCTTCGAGGCGGCGGCCATCCGTGAGCTGCGCGAGGAAACCGGTATGCAGGTGAATGCTGTGGCAGCGCCCATTGCCGAGCGCAGTTTTGCCTTGATGCTGCCCAGCGGTGAGACGGTGCTCGCGGTTGAACACTACTTCTTGGTTCACACCGTCAGCACTGAGCTTTCCAGAGCTGAGTGGACGCTGGCAGAGACTCAGGTGATGGCGGATCATCGCTGGTGGTCTGCCGAGCAGTTGCGTTCGACGCAGGAAATCGTCTGGCCAGAAGCGCTGGTGGAGATGTTGGAGCAAGCCGGTGCGTTCAAACCCTTGGTGTAACGCAACCAGTGAGTATCTGGGCAGTTTCCACCACCTTGGCATAGTCCATCGCCAGGTTACTCAGCGACAGCGCATGCACATCCTCCGCCGGCCAAAGGCGCCCGGACAGATCGGTCTGGTCGAACGTGTAGCAGGCGTCCGCCGCCACGATCACCTCAAAGCCCAGGTTGCCACCCGAGCGCGCCGTGGCCTCGACTGAGTTGTTGGTGATCACCCCAACGATCACCACCTGGCGGATCGCGCGCGCATGCAGCCAGCGCTCCAGCCCGGTGTGGGTGAAGGCATCCGGGACGTTTTTTTCCACTACGTGTTCATGGGGCAGCGGCTGCAGCGCGGCCTGGAACTCGCAGCCCGGCTGGCCCGGCCAGAACACTGAGCCGGGCGTGCGCGAGATGTGCCGCACATGCACGATGGGCCGTGCCGATTGGCGCCAGGCCTCGAGCAGCTGGCGCATCTGCACTTCGGCGTCGGGGTTGTTGCGTCGCCCAAGTGCTGGTTGGGCCATGCCTTGTTGCATATCGATGATCATCAACGCAGCGTTTGTGGCTAACGGTTCCATGGCAGGTCCCTGGGCTTTTTGAGGCACGAAACATATCAGTCAACGCGTGCCGCCAAACAGCGATTTGTTCGGAAACACAGGCTACACTGCCGCCCCCGAATTTCAGCAAGGATGCTTTGAATGCGTTCGCTTGTCAGCGCTGCGTTGCTCTCCACGGCGCTTGCCGCCCCGGCCATGGCCGAACCCCGCTCGTTCTCGGTCGAAGATCCCGGCGGCCACTACCTGGTCGAAGTGCTGTTCCCGCAAGTACCCGAGGACCTGCGTGAACTCACCCGCGCGCTGATCACCGTGCGTGACAAAACCACGCTGGCGATCCTCCAGCAACTGGAAACCCCGGCGGGCAACGTACCGCTGGACCGCCACGGCAAAACCGACGAGGGGCACCTGGTGGGGCAGTACGGCCTGTTGTACTTCGCCGACATCAACGGCGATAGCCGCCAGGACCTGGCGATCCGTAACGGCGACGGTGCCGACAAGGACTTCCAGTTCAACTACGACGTGTACCTGCAAGACTCGCAGAAAACCCAATGGCTGCTCAACCGCCCCCTGACCGACCTGGCCAACGAAAACTTCGGCGGGATGTTCCTGGTCAATCCCAAGGACGGCACGCTCCAAACGCAAGTTGACCGGGGTTGCTGCTGGACGCGTTCGGGCATCTGGCAGATGCGCGACGGCGACCTGGTGCAGCTCAGTTCATACACCCAGGAACAGGTGCCGGCGACCGATGGCGACGCCAACGACAGCATGCCCGCCGGTTACATGCTGCGCACCACCGGTGAGTGGAAAGACGGTCAATGGCTGGAAACGCCCAGGCTCGAGGGCCCGGTCAATGAAGACCCGCAGCGGCTGGTCGGCACGCTTAACGGCAAGATCCCGGTGGAACTCTGGTACCAGCAACAGGGCACCGTGATGATCGGCGAGCTGCGCTACACCAGGAACGGCAATGGCAAGCCGATCAAGCTGGTGGGCAATCGCGGCGAGTATGGAGAAGAATCCTTCCTGTACCTGCACGAATACAGCGACGACGGGCATCAGACCGGCGTCTGGCACATCAAGCAGGACTACACCGGCACCTGGCTCAGCGCCGTCAAGGGGCCGACCCGTGAAATGGCGATCCAGCTGCGCGATGAATACCGCGAACCCGACTTCGGAAAAATCGACAACGTCGCCCGCGATCAGCGCGACGGCCACTACCAGATGCGTGACGACTTCCTCGACCGCGACGGCGACCTGGACCTGAAAATCCTCCCTGAACGCGACGCCCAGGGCAGGGAGCTGGCGGAGTTCACCATAACGCTCAAAGACACCGGCACCGACAAGGTCATCGTTACCACCCACCTGACTGTGCCGATGGAAACCGAAAACCTCATCATCGTGCGCGAACCCGAGGCGGGCGGTCGTGCAGGGCCTTATCACATTCAGTTGGTGAAGAATTTTGCGGTGATCGAGCATAACTCGGCGCCGGATTTTCCGGATTATTTGACGGGGATGTATCGCAAGCAGCGGTGAGTCACCTTTCGCCTGGCAGTTGCCGCCGGGCTTGCCGTGCGCGTTAACCCAAGCAGGGCCGCCCGGCAAGCGGGCGGTCTTGCCAGGTGCCGCGCGGTCAATCCTTAGCGATGACCCATTTGCAGTTGGTCACGGTGTCGCCACCATCGACCTTCATATAGAAGGCATCAGGCGCCCCGTTGCGTTGATGAACAGTGCCGACGGCGCCTTCATGGTAGTTGGTGTACAGCTGGCCATTGACGATCTCCCAACCCAACGGGTACGCAGAAGAGCGGTAAAGCCACAGGCGCGGTGCCGCCCGGCAGGACAGGTAGTTGCCATCCTGTAGCTCAAGGACCATTTGGTTACCCTCGCTGGAGACCTTTTTGAACTTGGCCCTAGGCCCGTTGGAGGCGTTTGCGCTGATGTAGTCCCAGAAACTCCACGTGGGGTTGGTGCCGACAAAGTAGGCGAAGCTGCTGATGCGTTTGCCGGCGTCGTCTACATAGTCGAGCTGCAGGTTGAACCATTCGCCATCCGGGAGTGCCTGGCTGCCGGCACGCGGGGGCAGGGGTTCGCCATCGGGCACGAAGGGTTGGTCGTCTGCGGACGGCAGTAATGTATCGCTCATGGGTTTAGTCCTTTGATTGAGAGAGTCTTGGTGAACACTCGCCCAAGCCGAAGCCATAACGCGGAGGGGGAATACTGGGAGGCCCACGCATATGCATCTGGTTGCGCCTTGCACACAACTGCCTGGACCTGTGCTACGACCAAGGGGCGGTCACCCGTTTGCGGTACGGCTTGTCCTGCTCTCATCCATGATTTCAGCAACGACGGTTTAAGCCGTCGAGGCTTTGGAAGAGTAGGACAGGGTTTTTGATTCGTCGAAAAAAATCTACGGACGGCGCCCGTCAGGCCTGATGACGGGCGCCGCAGAGCTGCTGATCAGCGGTTGAAACGCTCGACCAAGGCGTACTGGGTGGACGCGGTGTTGGTCAGTTCCTTGCTCAGGTCGGTGGATTGATGGGCTTGCACCGAGGTCTGGTCGGCCAGCTCGGCGATGGTGGTGATGTTGCGGCTGATCTCCTCGGCGACCGCGCTTTGCTCCTCGGTGGCGGCGGCGATCTGGGTGGTCATGTCGGTGATGTGTGACACCGCCTCGCTGATGCCCACCAGTGCCTTGTCGGCTTCCAGTACCCAGGCCACGCCTTCCTGGGCCTGGCGTTGGCCATGCTCCATGCTGCTCACGGCGTTGTTGGACGAGGTTTGCAGTTGGGTGATCAGGGCGTGGATCTGGGTGGTGGATTGCGAGGTGCGTTGGGCCAGTTGACGCACCTCGTCGGCCACCACGGCAAAGCCGCGACCCATGTCGCCAGCACGCGCGGCTTCAATCGCGGCGTTAAGGGCCAGCAGGTTGGTCTGATCGGCGATGCCTTTGATCACATCCACCACGCTGCCGATTTCATCGCTGTCGCGGGCCAACTGCGCCACGGTGGCGCCGGTTTCGCCGACCACCGCCGACAGGCGCTCGATGGCTTCACGGGTGTCCCGCGCGACCTCGCGCCCACGCCCGGTGAGGGCATTGGCTTGCTGGGTGGCATCGGCGGTGCGCTGCACGTGGCTGGCGACTTCCTGGGTGGTGGCGGCCATCTGGTTGACGGCCGCCGAGACTTGTTCGGTTTCCACGCGCTGGCGGTCCAGGCCTTTGGCGCTGGCGGTGGCCAACTGGTCGGATTGGCCGGCGAGGGCACTGAGTTGTTCGGCGCTGTCCTGCAGGCGCGTGAGGCAGGTTTTCAGGCGTGCGGTCTGGCTGAGGAACGCGGTTTCCAAACGTGCCTGGGGGCCGCGGGCGTCGCTGTACATCTGCGCGATCAAGGCGTCCGAGGTCGACGGCTCGACACCCGCCAGCAGGCGCAAGGTGCCGCCCTGGCGCACGCGTGAGCACAGCACACCCACCGGCAGTGCAACGGCCACGGCGACGGCGATGGCAATCGGCGCGTCGAGGAACAACCCGGCGACGCTGCCGGCAACCGCAGTGGCTACGTAAGGCACGCAACTCAACGCGGCCGGCAGCCAGGCGTCCTGGCTTGGCACGGCCGACTTGCCTTGGCTGATGCGCTGGTACAGCGCTTGGGCGCGGCGGATTTCATCAGCCGTCGGCTTGACCCGCACCGACTCGAAGCCCACCACGTTACTGCCTTCGAATATCGGCGTGACGTAGGCATTGACCCAATAGTGATCGCCGTTTTTCGAGCGGTTCTTGACGATCCCCATCCAGGGCAAGCCCTGTTTGAGTGCGCCCCACATATGCGCAAATACGGCGGGGGGCACATCGGGGTGGCGCACGATGTTCTGCGGCGCGCCGATCAGGTCGGCGCGTTCAAAGCCGCTGATGTCGACAAAGGCGTCATTGCAGTAAGTGATCACACCTCGAACATCCGTCGCCGAGATGAGTTTTTGTTGCGGCGCGAGGGAAATCTCGCGTTGTGTTACAGGCTGGTTGTTGCGCATTCCGACTACTCCCTGGTTGCACTCAGTCCATCGGCGCCAACTCGCAGAAGATTAATCCACATTGGCTATTTCGCCAGCCGCTGGTCAAAAGCCTGAAACTTGTCGATGAAAAACCCCATAATGGCGGCCATTTTTGTTTAGCCCGTTATTCTGGTGTGCCCGTATGGAAATTAAGGTCAACTTTCTCGACAACCTCCGGCTTGAAGCCAAGTTCGATGACTTCACGGTGATTGCCGACCAACCCATCCGCTATAAAGGCGATGGTTCGGCGCCGGGCCCATTCGATTACTTCCTGGCGTCGTCGGCGTTGTGCGCGGCGTACTTCGTGAAGTTGTATTGCCAGACCCGCAATATCCCCACCGACAATATTCGCTTGTCGCAGAACAATATCGTCGACCCGGAAAACCGCTATAACCAGATCTTCAAGATCCAGGTGGAATTGCCGGCGGATATCTCTGACAAGGACCGCCAGGGCATCCTGCGTTCCATCGACCGCTGCACGGTCAAGAAAGTGGTGCAGGCCGGCCCTGAGTTTGTCATCGAAGAAGTCGAGAACCTGGATGCGGATGCCCAGGCATTGTTGATGCCCGGCTCGGCTTCCGAAGGCGGCACCTACATCGCCGGCAAAGACCTGCCACTGGAACAGACCATCGCCAACATGTCCGGCATCCTGGCCGGCCTGGGCATGAAGATCGAGATCGCTTCGTGGCGCAATATCGTGCCTAACGTCTGGTCCCTGCATATCCGCGACGCGCATTCGCCGATGTGTTTTACCAATGGCAAGGGGGCGACCAAAGAGGGCGCCTTGGCGTCGGCGTTGGGCGAGTTTATTGAGCGACTCAACTGTAACTTCTTCTACAACGACCAGTTCTGGGGTGAGGAATTGGCGAACGCGCCGTTCGTGCACTACCCGGACGAGCGCTGGTTCCAGCCCGGCCCCAACGACGAGCTGCCCAGCGAAATCCTCGATGCCTACTGCCTGAAGGTGTACAACCGCGAGGGCGAGCTGCGCGGTTCGCACTTGTTCGACACCAACTCCGGCAATGAAGAGCGCGGCATTGTTTCGCTGCCGTTTGTGCGCCAGTCGGACGGCGAGGTGGTGTACTTCCCCTCCAACCTGATTGAAAACCTCTACCTCAGCAACGGCATGAGCGCAGGCAACACCCTGGCCGAAGCCCAGGTGCAGTGCCTGTCCGAGATCTTCGAACGCGCCGTGAAGCGTGAAATCATCGAAGGCGAGTTCGCCTTGCCGGACGTACCCGCCGAGGTGCTGGCCAAGTACCCAGGCATCCTCGCCGGCATTCAAGGGCTCGAAGCCCAAGGCTTCCCGGTATTGGTGAAAGACGCGTCCCTGGGCGGTGAATTCCCGGTGATGTGCGTGACCTTGATGAACCCGCGCACCGGGGGCGTATTCGCCTCCTTCGGCGCGCACCCAAGCCTGGAAGTGGCACTGGAGCGCAGCCTCACCGAACTGCTGCAAGGCCGCAGTTTCGAAGGTTTGAACGACTTGCCGCAGCCCACGTTCGAAGGCCAGGCGGTGACCGAACCGAACAACTTCGTCGAGCACTTCATCGACTCCAGCGGCGTGGTGTCGTGGCGCTTCTTCAGTTCGCAGTCGGATTATGAATTCGTCGAATGGGACTTCACTGGCGAAGGTGCAGACTCCAATGCCCAGGAAGCCGCGACCCTGTTCGGCATTCTTGAAGGCATGGGCAAGGAGTCGTACATGGCGGTGTACGAACACCTCGGTGCCACCGCCTGCCGCATCCTGGTGCCCGACTACTCGGAAATCTACCCGGTGGATGACCTGATCTGGGACAACACCAACAAGGCGCTGTTTTTCCGCGAGGACATCCTCAACCTGCACCGCCTCGACGAGGAAGAGTTGCAGGCGTTGGTCGAGCGTCTGATTGAAAGCGAGCTGGATGACTACACCGATATTACTACCCTGATCGGCATCGAATTCGACGACAACACCGCCTGGGGTCAACTGACCATCCTAGAGTTGAAGCTGCTGATCTTCCTTGCCTTGCAGCAATATGAAGAGGCCAAGGAGTGCGTGGAGATGTTCCTGCAATACAACGACAACACCGCCGAGCGTGGCCTGTTCTACCAGGCGATGAATGCGGTGCTGGAGATGGAGTTGGACGACGACCTGGACTTGGCGGATTACGAAACCAACTTCCGCCGCATGTTTGGCAATGAGCGGATGGATGCGGTGATTGGCTCAGTGAAAGGCGATGTGCGCTTCTATGGCTTGACGCCGACCAGCATGAAGCTGGAAGGGCTGGACCGGCATTTGCGCTTGATCGACAGCTACAAGAAGCTGCATGCGGCCCGTGCCAACGTCACCAGCGCCTGACACAACCCCCTTGTGGGAGCGGGCTTGCTCGCCAAAGCGGTCTATCAGTCAGTCGATGTATTGACTGACCCATCGCCTTCGCGAGCACGCTCGCTCCCACATTTTGCCCGGTGCAGGTCGCTAGATTTTCGCCAGGCCGCGGGCCAGGTCCGCCCTCAGGTCGTCCACGTCCTCGACCCCCACCGACAACCGCACCAACCCATCACCAATCCCCAGCTGTGCTCGTGTCGCTGCCGGGATGCTGGCGTGGGTCATGATCGCCGGGTGCTCGATCAGGCTTTCCACGCCGCCAAGGCTTTCGGCCAGGGCGAAGAGCTTGACGTTTTCCAGGAAGCGCCTTGCGCCGGCCAGGTCGCTGTTCAGTTCAATTGAAATCATCCCGCCAAACCCACGCATCTGCTTGCGTGCCAGTTCATGCTGCGGGTGAGAGGCCAGGCCTGGGTAGTAAACCCGTGCCACTTGCGGTTGCTGTTCCAGCCAGGTGGCCAGGTCCAGGGCGTTGCTGCAATGGCGCTCCATGCGCAGTGCCAGGGTTTTTACGCCACGCAGGGTGAGGAAGGCATCGAAGGGGCCGGCAATGGCGCCGACCGAGTTCTGCAGGAAGCCCAGGCGTTCGGCCAGGTCGGGGTTGTCGCCGACGATGGCAATGCCGCCGATCACATCGGAGTGGCCGTTGAGGTATTTGGTGGTGGAGTGCACCACTACATCGAAACCCAGCTCCAGTGGTCGCTGGATCCATGGGCTGGCAAAGGTGTTGTCGGCCACGCAGATAATGCCCCGAGCGCGGCAGATACGGGCGATGGCGCTGAGGTCGGTAAGACTCAGCAGCGGGTTGCTGGGGGTCTCGACCCAGACCATGCGTGTATCGTCCTGCAGGCTCGCTTCGAAGGCCGACACGTCACTCAGGTCGACAAAGCTGAAGCGGTGCCCGGCGCTGCGTTGGCGCACCTTGTCGAACAGGCGGAAGGTGCCGCCGTACAAGTCATTGCCAGACACGATGTGGGCGCCGGCATCCAGCAGCTCCAGGACCGTCGAGATCGCTGCCAGCCCGGACGCAAAGGCAAACGCCTGGCTACCGCCTTCGAGGTCGGCCACGCAGCGTTCCAAGGCGAAGCGCGTTGGGTTGTGGGAGCGGCCGTAGTCGAAGCCCTTGTGCACCCCGGGGCTTTCTTGCAGGTAGGTGGAGTTGGCGTAGATCGGCGGCATCAGCGCGCCCGTGGTCGGGTCGGGGGATTGCCCGGCGTGGATCACACGGGTGGCAAACGCGCTTTTATCGGACTGACTCATGCAAGGGATCTCCGTAGATGGTTAAGCAGGTCGACGCGAGTAATCAGGCCGTGAAAGCCCGAGTCGTCGGCAATAATGGCGACCAGGCCGCGATCCAGCTCCGCCTGCAGTTCCCCCAGGCTGGCGCTGGGGGCCAGTGTTTGCAACGTGTCGGTCATGGCACTGGCGACAATCATGTTGAAATCCGCGGCGTCATGGTGCAGGCCCAGCAGGATGTCGGATTCATCGATCACCCCCACCAGTTCGCGACCGTCCACCAGCACCGGGAGTTGGGAGACATCTGCCAGGCGCATGCGCTGGAAGGCGGTGAGCAGGGTGTCGTCGGGGCTCACGCTGATCACGCGGCCGTCTTCGAAGCGCCGCGCGATCAGGTCGCGCAGGTCGCCGTAGTGCTTGTATTGCAGCAAGCCCGCGTCGTTCATCCATTGGTCGTTGTAGACCTTCGACAGGTAGCGCGTGCCGGTATCGCAGACAAACGTGACCACTCGCTTGGGCTCGGTCTGTTCGCGGCAGTAACGCAGGGCGGCCGCGAGTAATGTGCCGGTGGAGGAGCCGCCGAGGATACCCTCGGCCTTGAGCAGTTGCCGGGCGTGATCGAAGCTATCTTCATCGCTGATGGAATAGGCGTGGCGCACGCTGGACAGGTCGGCAATCGACGGGATGAAGTCCTCGCCGATGCCCTCGACCGCCCAGGACCCCGGTGTTTCCAACTGGCCGCTGCGGCTGTATTCGGCCATCACCGAACCCACCGGGTCGGCCAGCACCATGGCCAGCTCCGGCTGCACGCGCTTGAAGAAACGCGTCAGGCCGGTGAGCGTGCCGGCGGAACCGACGCCCACCACGATCGCGTCCACATCGTGCTGGGTTTGCGCCCAGATTTCCGGTGCGGTACTGGTCTCGTGCGCCAAGGGGTTGGCCGGATTATTGAATTGGTCGGCGAAGAACGCGTCGGGGATGTCCTTGGCCAGGCGAGCGGCCACGTCCTGGTAATACTCGGGGTGGCCCTTGCCCACGTCGGAGCGAGTGATATGCACCTCGGCACCCATGGCCTTGAGGTGCAGCACCTTTTCCGTGGACATCTTGTCGGGCACCACCAGCACCACCCGATAGCCCTTGGCCCGGCCGACCAGCGCCAGGCCCAGGCCGGTATTGCCGGCGGTGGCCTCGATGATAGTGCCGCCGGGGCGCAGGCGGCCGTCGCGCTCGGCGGCGTCGATCATGGCCAGGCCTATACGGTCCTTGATGGAGCCGCCGGGGTTCTGGGATTCAAGTTTGAGAAACAGCGTGCAGAGGCCGGTATCGAACCGGCTGACCCGAACCAATGGCGTGTTGCCGATCAGTTCGAGGACGGCGGGGCGGGGAAGGGTGGGCATGTCGTCACCTGAGTGCGGGTGGGATGGACAGCAAAAGGCACAGCATGCGTTCGACGATAGGCCGGGATCGGTCCGGTCGCAACCGGACGGTCCGTTGGCTGTCTGTTTTTGGCGCATTAGCCGGCCTGGCCCAGCACCTCCTGCAAACGCCCGATAACCGCAGCACTGGCCGCTTGCATCGGCGCACGCAACTCGCTGCCGATCAGGCCCTGCAGGGCCAGCGCGGCTTTGACCGGGCCCGGATTCGGCTCCATGAACATCGTGTTGATCAGCGGCTGTAACCCAAAGAACGTCGCGCGTGCCTCGGCCAATTGGTGGTCGCGTACGTGCTGGCACAGCGCGACGAACTGTTCTGTCTGCAAGTGTGCCGAGGCGGCAATTGCCCCGGTCGCGCCGAGGCACAAGGCGTTGAAAATCTGCACGTCTTCGCCACACAGCACATCCACTGCACCGCTGGCCAGCAGCGCCAGGGTATTGCCCAGGTTGCCACCACAGTCCTTGATCGCCACGATGCGCTCGTGGGCGACGATGTTCAGCAGGGTGGCCTGCTCGAAGGTGGCGCCGGTGCGGTAGGGAATGTCGTAGAGAATGACCGGCACGCTGGAGGCATCGGCCACTGTGCGGAAGAAAGCCTCAAGGCCCGCCTGGGACGGCCGGATATAGCTCGGCGCCGGCACCAGCAGCCCGGCCATTGGACGTTGCAGGACTTCACGCTGGAACTGCAGCAATTCAATCTGGTTGTTGCCCGCCAGGCCCATCACCACGCGGTGCGCCGGCATCCACTGCAACACGGCATCGAGTACCGCCAGTTGTTCCTGGCGGCTCAGTGACGCAGCCTCCCCGGTGGTGGTGCAGACCATGATCCCGGCCACGTGCTTGTCCAGCAGGTGGCCGACCAGCCGGCGCAGGCCGCTAAAGTCGATGGCGCCGTCCTGGAACGGTGTGACCACGGGAACCCAGATACCTTGGAACGATGACATGCTCTCTCTCCTGATGATTGACCGCTTGAGTCACCGTCAGAAGGGCAGAGGGAATTGTGCAAAGGAGGGGAAACCGTCGCGCTCAATGTCCTGTCAGCTCATCTGACGGGACAGCGCGCCCCGGTCACATGAGCGACTGTTTCTTCGATTTGAGGGCGTGCGCAACGCAACCTTGCGCCTTGGCAATCAAGCCAATGGCACAAAGGTTAACGAAGGACATTGAAGACATTGGCTGACACACCCTGAATAAGGCCTCCATCTTCATGGAATATTGCAGAGTGTGTCAACGGTGCTTATTCGAATTTATCGATACGCATGTCGGAGTAATAGAACGCGTTCTTGTCCGTGCTCGACTGGTAGAAGTAGGCGTAGTCGGCCAGGTAGTAAAGGTGGTTCACGCGGTTGTGTTCATCGTTGTCAAAGCTGCACTTCAGGGCCTTGGCCGATCCGAGCAGGTTGGGGTTGATCTCGCTGGCCGGCAGTTCGCGTTCAACCACGCACCGGGTCACCTGGACTTTGGTGCGGCTGCCGATGAGGCTGTTGAGGCTGGAGCGGGCAGTTTGATACACCACGGTTTCGCCCACCGGCAGGGCTTTCCAGTTACCGGTGAAGCTCAACTGCGTCAGCGTCTCGCTTTCTGCCATGCCCGAACTGTTGTAGGTGTTTTTCGCCACCAGGGAGATGAGGTTGCGCCAGCTCACCGTATGGCTTTCATACCCTTGCCCGCGGGTGGCGATGGCGAGTTGCCCGCTCGCCGCATCCTGGCTGATGAAGTCCGCACTCTGGAAGCCGGAGGTCTCACCCTTGAGGGTCGACGTGCCGGTCATGTGCACGTATTTGAATGAACGCGCGGGCTTGTCCAGATTCAGTTGCGTGATCGCGGCCAGCACCTGGGGTTGTACGGAGGTGAGTGCGATATTCACCGGCGCCTTCAGGCGTGGCTTGAACACCGGCAGCGCGGCGATCTTCTCAGGGCTGATGCAGACCTTGTTGAACAACAGCTCATAGTCGGCATTGCTGCCGGTAATCTTCTGCGCGGTCGGGAAGCTGTCGACTCGGCCATCGCTGACGCGATTGTCGGCGTCCATGTCGTAACCCGCCAGCGCCTTGTAGGTACCGCCTGTGCAAGACACCGCAAAGTGTTCGCGCTTCTGGGCGTAGGGGGCGTTGTAAGGCATATCGTTGAGCACTGCCGGCTCGTCGAAGGCGGCCCAGAAGCGCGTTTCGCCATTCACGGTCTTGAGGCTGTTGGCGTCGATCAATATCTGGTTGTCACGTTCGTTGGTCTGCACCAGTCGCCAGTCCGGCCTGGGGGTTTCGGCGCAGGCGCGCACGAACGTCTGGTTGGCGGCCAGGGTCGCACGCAATGCCGGCGACAACTTGCGCGCCGCGGTGTAGCGGCCGGCGCTGAGGGGGTAGACCCGCTGCGTGCCGTCCAGATACAGCAAGTGCAGGTCGGGCGCCGAGCAGGCCGCTTCGAATTGCATGGTGCGACGCAGACCGTTCGGGCCACCCGGCATCAGTAGCTCAAAGCTGAGCACGTCGCCTTCGCGCACGATGCTGTTTTCCACCAGCGGTTGGGCGAGGGTGTCGGTGAACATACGATCGACTTGGGTTTTCTGGGTGGCACAACCGGCCAGGGTGGCGATGCCACCGATCAGCAAAAGGGGAGTGATAAAGCGCACGAGAGCCTCGTTGAGTCCATTCAGGGATGTAGGGGTAACGGCGGGCAGCGCCGGATCTTTATCCGGATGTTACGGGCCAGCAGCCTAACCAGCATGACGGCATCTGTACAGCCGTGGCATAGCCTTAGCCTGCCACCGCCGCCTCGATGGCGGCGATGTCGATCTTTTTCATGGTCATCATCGCGTCAAAGGCGCGCTTGGCGATCGCCGGGTCGGGATGAGTCACCGCGTCGGTCAGCACCCGCGGGCTGATCTGCCACGACACCCCCCACTTATCCTTGCACCAACCACAAGCGCTTTCCTGCCCGCCGTTGTCGACGATGGCGTGCCAGTAGCGGTCGGTTTCGGCCTGGTCATCGGTGGCCACCTGGAATGAAAATGCCTCGGTGTGCGGGAAGATTGGCCCGCCGTTGAGACCGATACAGGGGATACCCAGCACGGTGAAGTCCACGGTCAATACGTCGCCCTGTTTGCCGGACGGATAGTCGCCAGGCGCCAGGTGCACGGCGTTCACCTGGCTGTCCGCAAAGGTCGTGGCGTAGAAGGTCGCGGCCTCCAATGCGGTGCCGTTGTACCAAAGGCAGAGGGTATTTTTGCGGGTCATGATGGAGCTCCACCGGAGAATGGGTGTGTGGAGTCTAGACGGCCAACTGCTGCGCAATGGCCGCTTTGTCGATGACTGACCACACATGGGCAAATTTGCCGTCGGCCACCTCATAGAACACATGCTCGTCGAACGTTACCGGCCGCCCATTGATCGGCAGCCCGAAGAACTCGCCCCTGGGGGTAACCTTGAAGTTCAGCCGACTGGCAACGGTCGGCGGGGCGGCGACCAGCAACTGGATACGGAACACCAGGTCGGGTATCTCGCGAAAATCGCGCTCCAGCATCGCGCGGTAGCCGGAGAGTCCGACCACTTCGCCGTTGTAGGTGACATCCGCGTGCACGAACTGGCCCAGGTGGTCCCAGTCCTGGCGGTTCAGGCAGTCGATATAAGCGTGGTAAAAGGTGGCAAGTTCGTCTCGGGTCATGCCGTGGGCTCCGTGTGTCTCCTTCGATTAAAGGTTGATCAAGCCCTGCGCGCCATCAACAACACCGACGCCGCCGCCGACAATAACCCCGCGCAGCAGCGATTGAAAATCCGCTTGCCGCGAGGTTCGGCAAACCAGCGGCGCATGTGCAGGCCCATGTAGGCGTAGACGCAGATGGCGATCCATTCGAGCAGCAGGAACATCGCGCCGAGCAGCGCGAACTGCGGCGTGATCGGCTGCCCGGGGACCACGAATTGCGGTAGGAAGGCGGTGAAGATCAGGATGGCTTTCGGATTGCCCGCCGCCACCCAAAACTCCTGGCGCGCCAATGCCCATAATCCCACCGGCTTCGTAGCCAATTGCGCCTCAGCCTCGGGGTTAGCCCGCCACAACTGAAATGCCAGATAAAACAGGTACGCCGCCCCCAGGATCTTGATCCCATAGAACAACAATTCCGAGGTCTGCAGCACCACCGCCAGCCCGGCCGAGGCGAGGGCGATCATCCCGGCGAAGGCCAGCAAGCGGCCGACGCCGGCCACGCACGAAGTACGGTAGCCGTAGCGGGTGGCGTTGCTCACCGACAGCAGGTTGTTCGGGCCAGGGGCCATGTTCAGGGCGAAGCAGGCCGGGAGGAAGAGGGCGAGGGTGGCGAGGTCCATGGCAGCTCCAGGTAGGGGGGCGGACGGAGAGGTGTGAGGATAAGGGCACTAGGGGGCGGTTGGACAGCCTCGGCTGTCCTGGTTTTGAGCCAGTTCTATAATCGCGATAGCGCATGAACGACATCCGCAACCATCTGCTCAGGACGTTTCATTCCATCAATGCGCAATATCGGGGCCGTTTGCTGTGACAGCCACGCCTCATGCCACGCTCGGTTTCGTCCCGAGAATTGCGGGTCGTCATACTGCGAAGCCCACTCCCGAAACGCCACGTGTATCTGATGCATGTCGCCACCCGGCGCAATGCGATCGCCAAATCGCTGTGTTTCACGTGCGGCCAGCCGTTCAAGGCGAACGGGCGTGGGTGTCGCAACGAACACAATCAGCTCGGCGTTCGCGATCAGCGCTTCTCCCCACACCATGCAAGAACCGGTCAGCACCCCTCCAGCGTCACCAAGTGCCTGCTGCATCATTGAAACGCGATCGGCGGGAGGCCGCTTGGTCGTGAAGGGAGGGTTGGTGGGCATCCAGTAATAATCATCGACATCGACGTGTCGTACACCGAGCTGCGTTGCGAGGTGTCGACCCAACGTGGTCACGCCCGCGCAGGACGCACCTGTGATGTAGATCCGCATTTTCTCCTCCCTGAATACAAGCCGGTTTCAAGTTCACACCTCTAGGCGGTGAGTTCACCGGTACAGTCAGCGCTGAAGTGTGGCCTGCTCAGCAGTCCAGACCGCCAATTCATAGCCATCAAGGTCGGTGAAGTGGAACCTGCTTCCACCGGGGAACGCGAATGTCTCCCGGGTGATAACAGCACCCAGGGCTTTTAGCCGCTGCTGCGTCGCCTCAAGGTCGTCCGAGTACAAAATGACCAGCGGCCCACCCGGTCGAACGGGCTCACCGGTGGTGAAGCCACCGGTCAGGCGGCCGTCGCTGAATTCGGTATAGGCAGGGCCGTAGTCGACGAATGTCCAACCAAATGCGCCACCGTAAAAGGCTTTGCTACGGGCGATATCGCCCACGTTGAATTCAATGTTGTCGATTTGTCGGTCGTTACCGCGAACGCTCATGCCTGCCTCCTTGGCTGATATTGGGAGCCGCCAGTGTAACGTAAGCACGCGCCTTCATGAGCGCAGGCGTGCGCGTGCGTCAAACAGGCCTATGATGCAGTCGGATACAGCATACACAGGGGGAATCACCGTGCTGAACATCGGAATCCTGGGCGTCGGTGAGTTGACCGAGAAGGTTGTGATCGGCCTGCGCCGTAGCGGGTTTACCGGGCGAGTGCTGCTTTCGCCGCGCAACCACGAACGTGCGCAGCAGCTCAGCAAAGTGTGGGCGTGTGACGTGATGGCCGATAACCAACGGGTCGTCGATGCAGCGGACCTGTTGTTCCTGGGCGTGCGCCCGGAGGTGGTCGGTCAGCTGTCCAATGAAGTGCAGCTAAAGCCCCGGCAAACGCTGGTGTCGTTGGTGGCGGGATTGAAGCTGGACGAATTGCAGCGCCACTTTCCTGGGGCACACACGGTGCGGGCAATGCTGTCCTATGCCGCGCAGATCAACCAGTCGACCGTGGTGATCACGCCGGGGGGTGAACCCCACGCAGCACTGCTAGGGGCACTGGGCTCGTTGATCGTGCTGGAACAGGAGGATGCGTTTGAGCTGGCCACCGTCGCGGCTTGCATGAACGGCTGGTTTTATTTCTTTCTCAGCGACCTTCAACGGTGGTTTACCGATAAGGGGCTGTCGCACGAACAGGCTGCCCAGTTGGTGATGGGGAACATGCAGGATTGCCTGGCCAGTGCACGGCACCAACCGAAGGCCAGCCTGGATGTGCTAGGAAAGGCTATCGCTACGCCGGGGACGTTTACGGCGGCGGGGCTGGAGGTGCTCAGAAACAACGGCGCGACGCAGGCATGGAGAGAAGCCTTCGATGAAGTGCTGGGCCGGCTGCACAAGGGCTCATAGCGGCGCCTTCAAAAAACGCTGTACATGATCCGGGTCCGGCAGCAGGCAAGTGTCGTACTTGCCAAAAATCCGATAGCGATTGCGTGCAATTCGATCGTAAGCCCAATCCCGTAGACCGCGCGGGATGACGCGTAACAGCAGCAATGCACGCCAGGCGGCAGGCAGTTGCGCGATGAGTTGGAACACCGCGTCCGAGCGCACCCAGTAGTGATGGTCGCGAATGACCAAGAGGGTGTCGAACTGATCCAGGGGCAGCCCCGCCCAGGCGAGCAACGCCTGGCCTTCGGGCGATTGCACCGCTGCCAATCGCACCCGCCGGTGGTGGTCATGGCGGATCAGGAACCTCGCCCAACCGTTGCAGAGCTTGCACACGCCGTCGAACAGCACCACGGTCTCGCCGGGGTTGAGCAGGGGCGCGGGGGAAGGGCGGGTTTGGGAAGCGGGCATGAGTCAAGGTCCAGGCGGCTCGGGATACTGCTGATCATACCTGTCTACGGCGCTAGGGGGACCTGTCGCGTCCTGGGGCGGTTGCGAAGGCGGCGGCACTGCTGGCAATTTCATAGGCTGACCCACCGCTTTCGCAGCCTCGCTAAAGCTCGACAGCTCCCACAGGGGATCGGCTGTGCTGGTTAGAGTCGGGTTGTGCCTGCGAGCGCGATTGGAGCCGTGGCGAAGTTCAACTGTGGGAGCTGTCGAGCCCCAGCGAGGCTGCGAAGGCGGCGGCACGGCTGGCAATTTCGTCGACTGACCCACCGCTTTCTCAGCCTCGCTAAAGCTCGACAGCTCCCACAGGGGATCGGTTGTGCTGGTTGGGGCTGGGTTATGCCTGCGAGCGCGATTGGAGCCGTGGAGAAGTTCAACTGTGGGAGCTGTCGAGCCCCAGCGAGGCTGCGAAGACGGCGGCACTGCTGGCCTTTTCATCGGCTGAGACACCGCTTTCGCAGCCTCGCTAAAGCTCGACAGCTCCCACAAGGGATCGGTTGTGCTGGTTGGGGCTGGGTTATGCCTGCGAGCGCGATTGGAGCCGTGGCGAAGTTCAACCGTGGGAGCTGTCGAGCCCCAGCGAGGCTGCGAAGGCGGCGGCTCAGCTGGCAATTTCATCGGCTGACCCACCGCTTTCGCAGCCTCGCTAAAGCTCGACAGCTCCCACAGGGGATTGGCTGTGCTAGTTAGGGCTGGGTTGTGCCTGCGAGCGCGATTGGAGCCGTGGAGAAGTTCAACTGTGGGAGCTGTCGAGCCCCAGCGAGGCTGCGAAGACGGCGGCACTGCTGGCAATTTCATAGGCTGACCCACCGCTTTCGCAGCCTCGCTAAAGCTCGACAGCTCCCACAAGGGATCGGCTGTGCTGGTTAGGGCTGGGTTGCCTGAGGGCGCCATTTCAGCCGTGGCGAAGCTCAACTGTGGGAGCTGTCGAGCCCCAGCGAGGCTGCGAAGGCGGCGGCACTGCTGGCAATTTCCTCGGCTGACCTACCGCTTTCGCAGCCTCGCTAAAGCTCGACAGCTCCCTCAAGGACTTACCGCGACAGCAACGGCTCCGCGTTTTTTTCCTCCGTGCCGACGTCGTGCAGGGAAATCCTCGATGTCTCCGGCAGCGCCAACCCGCCAGCCAACGCCAGCAGCGCCACTGCAATCAGGTAAAACGCCGGTGACAGGTTACTGCCCGTGGTACTGATCAACCAGGTCGCGACCAGCGGCGCGGTGCCGCCGAAGATCGTGTAAGCCATGTTGTAGGTAATCGCGGAGGCGGTGTACCGCGTGCGTGTCGGGAAGGTCTCCGATAGCAACGCCGCCGTGACCACGCCACACAACACCGCTCCCACCGCCAACAGCATCACGCCGACGATCGACGCCGCGAACGAGCCGGAACTGGCCATCAGGAATGATGGATACACCACCACGATCAACAACACGCACGCGGTCATCACGGTGACCCGACGTCCCACTCGATCCGAATACCACCCCGCCAGCGGGCAAATCGCCGCCGCGAAGATCAATGCAATCAGCGACACCAGCAACGCCATCGCACGGCTAAGCCCACCGGCCACTTGCAGATACGTCGCGAAGTAGGTGGTGAACATATAAAACGACAGCGCCGTCAGTGATACAAAAGCGCCCAGGCAGCAGATCGCCGCACCATGGTTGCGCAGCGTTTCCTTGAGTGGCGAGTGGGCGACTGCGTGCTCTTCCTTCACGGCCTGGAAGGCGGGTGTCTCGTCCAGCTTCCAGCGCAGGTAGAGCCCGACCAGGCCCAACGGTGCGGCGATCAGGAATGGCAGGCGCCAGCCCCAGCTGCCCATCGCTTCGGCAGATAACGACGCTTCCAAGGCGTACGCCACCACGGCGGCGGCAGCGAAGGCGGAAAACGTCGACACCGGCACAAAGCTGCCGTACCAGGCACGTTTGTCACTCGGCGCATGCTCCATCAGATAGGCACAGGCACCGGCGTATTCACCCCCGGCGGAGAAGCCCTGGGCACAACGAATCAGCGACAGAAGAATCGGCGCCGCGACACCCATGGCGGCGTAGGTGGGGAGCAGGCCGATCAGCGTGGTGGCGCCGGCCATCAGCAGGATCGTCATGGCCAGGGTGCGTTTACGGCCGATCCTGTCACCCAGCATGCCAAAGAAAATGCCGCCCAGGGGCCGGAAGGCGAAGGCCACGGCGAACACGGCGAAGGTCTTCAGCAACGCCGCGCTGGCGTCGCCGCTGGGGAAGAATTGCTGGGCGATGGTGGTGGCCAGGAACCCGTAGACGGCGAAGTCAAACCACTCGACGAAGTTACCGATGCCGGCGGCGATGATGACCTTTTTCAGGGTTTGAGGGCTGACCTGTTCGGTGGAGGGGCTCGTCATGGGGGAAGGCCTCGGGATAGCTGGGGGATGACCGATTATCGGTGCAGGCGGTTGGGCGGCGGGGCCCAAAAGAGTCTTCCGCGTAGTCAGCAGCGACTTGATGAGAGAGAAGGAGGCAGGAATTGGGCCAGGTGAGGGGGAGCTAGTGCAGGAACGTTTGTTGCCAGTCAGACGCCCATCGCACGGTTGTTGTCGACCCCGCAGTCCAGTAGCCCGAGGCATCACGGCTTGATGCTGAACTCAAGGCTGTCATCGCAGCGTGTAGGGAGGCCGAGCATCCAGGACGTCGGCCGACGAAATTCGCAGTGGGGTGCAACGGCCAGCGCGGCGTTGGTGGAGTTAGGGTGTGGGCGCACAGTGGCGCCCCCAAGGCCTATTGATGAAACCTTCTCCCCAATGCATCCAGGCGCACCGCAATCGGCGGCAAGCGCTCGCTGCTTCTCGCCAAGGTCTCCACATCGTCGGCGGTGCTTTGCGCAATGCTCTGCACCGACTGCAGCCGCCCGACAATCTCCAGGTTCGCCGAGGTTTGCTCGCGCGTGGTGGTGACAATTCGTCCATTCAGGTCGTCGATGTGGGCGATGTCATTGCCGACCGCGCGTAGCATCTCGACGGCCACCTGGCTGTCTTCCACGCAACGGTCCACGCCCTGGCGGCTGCTGTGCATGGCTTCGACGGCCTGGCGGCTGCCGTGTTGCAGGCCTTCGATGATGGTTTTGATTTCCTGGGTGGACACCGCCGTTCGTTGCGCGAGGCTACGGACTTCGTCGGCGACCACGGCGAAGCCACGGCCCTGTTCGCCGGCGCGCGCCGCCTCGATGGCGGCGTTGAGGGCGAGCAAATTGGTTTGGTTAGCGATGCTGCTGATGACCTCAAGCACGGTGCCGATCTGTTCGGCTTGCACGGCCAGGCCTTGCACGGTTTCGTGGGTGCCGTTGAGGCGTGAGGCCAACTGGGTGATTTCCTGCTGGGCGCGGCCGACGCTTTCCTGCCCGCGCTGGATCTGTTGGCTGGCCTTGCCGGCGTGGTCTACCGCTTGCTCGACGTGCACGGCGATGTGGCCCATGGCGTCCTCCATGCGTTGCATCGAGCCGGTCATCTCGGTGATTTCGGCCAATTGATGCCGCGCGCCTTTTTCCAGGGTGCCACTGGCGCTGGCCAATTCCTGGCCGAGTTGGCCGAGGCCGTGGGAATCGCGGGCGACGCCGTCGATCAGGTGGGTGATCTGCTGCAGGAAGTGGTCGAACCGTTTGGCCAGCGAGACATGCACCTTGCCCTCGCCTTGGGCGGTCTGTGCGCTGAATTGGGAGGTCACCGCGAGCATCTTCTCGAGCATTTCCTGGCCTTCGACCGCTTCGGCCTGGCTGTGCACGGCGAGGTAAAGCAGGGCGACGGTCTCCATCACGACGTAGAACGCATGCACGAACACCATCGTCCAGCCGCCGTGGTGCTCCATCACGAACACCGGGAAGCCTTGATGTTGCAAGGCATGGAACACCACGTGGTGCACGGCGATGGTGGCCGCTGCGACCAGGATCGGCAGCCAGTCACGGTAAAACGTCAGCACCGCCAGTAATGCAAAGATCCCGAAGTGCGATTCGATCACGCCCTGGGCCTGGTTGATATGCAGCGCTGCCATGACCATCAAGCCTGCGCCAAGGGCACAACGCATCACACGGGTGCCACCGATGGCGCGGTAGAGCGCGGTCAGCACTACGCTGGTGCCACCGCCGACTATCACGGCCTGCATCAGGGTGTCGTGCCAGAACGCCAGGCCTAGGGAGAACAGGAACATCAGCCAGACCAATGCGAGCATGATGCGGTCGGCTTTGCGGTAGTGCTCGAAAAAACGCGTGCGAGTGGGCATTCACACTTACTCCATGTGGTCTGGCCGAGACAAAGCGAGGGGCAGGTTGGAGCGAATCAGGTTTCTTGGTTTTTATTGGATTCTGTGATGCCAAACGTATATCGGCATCGGGAGGCGGGACTTTAGCAACGGCTACCCGGGCGGGTAGCCGTTATCGGATAGCGGTCAGAAGCTGTATTTAGCCGTGACACCAAAGCTGCGCGGGTTGCCGTAGGTGTCGGTGGAACCCCAGATCGGGCTGGTGGCGATTGCCGAGTAGTAGGTGCGGTCGAAGATGTTGTTGACGTTCAGCTGCAGGTCTAGGTGCTTGTTCACCTGGTAGCCGGCCATGACGTCTGCAACGGCATAGCTGCCTTGCTCCAGGCGATAGGTACTGCTATTGGCCAGGACCACATCGTTGTACATGCGGCTCTGCCAGTAGACGTTGCCGCCGATGCGCAGTTTTTCCAGCGGGCCCTGGAACCGGTAGGACGTGGTGAGCTTGAACAGGCGCTCCGGGGTGTCGGTGTCGAAGCGCTGGTTGTCGTTGGCCGAGTTGGTGTCCTTGATGTAATGGGCGCGGGTGTAGGTGAAACCACCGCCGACTTGCCAGTTTTCAGTGAGCGCGCCTTGCAGCTCAAGGTCGATACCTTGGCTGCGTACCAGGCCGGAGGCCTCATAGCAGGCAGTGATCGGGCATCCCACCTGGCTGTCTGGCAGCGTCGCGCGGTTTTTCTGGTCGATCTGGAACACGGCCAGGCTGGCATTGAGCGCGCCGTTGAAGTATTCGCCCTTGATACCCACCTCGTAGTTTTCGCCGACGATAGGTTCCAGTGGCTTGTCCGAAAAGTCTCGGCTTGTCTGCGGTGTGAAGATGTCGGTGTAGCTGGCGTAGACCGAGTATTGGTCATTCAGGTCATAGATCACGCCGGCGTAGCGCGTGAGATTGCGGGTGACTTTATAGTCGCCGTCGCCCTGGCGGTCATCGTAGTCGTACCAATCCACCCGCGCACCGAGGATCACCTTGAGCGGGTCCGCGAGGTTCAGGCGGGTGGTCAGGTAGACGCCATCCTGAGTGGTGATGCTGTGGCCTTTGCCATCGCGTACGAAGTCCGGCTTTGCGCCATTGAGCGGGTAGTTGGTGTCGTAGGGGCTGTATTCCTTGGACGTAGCGTCATAGATGCGTTTGCTGGTGCCGACCACCACTTCATGGGTGCGGCCGAAGGCTTCGACCGGGCCGCTGAAGTAAGTGTCCAGGCCATATTGCTTATCGTCCTGGTGCGATTGGTAGGCGGTACGCGCAAGGGTGGTCTTGTAGCGCGATTGGTAGGTGCCGGTGAATACGCCGTCCAACTGTGATGACGAACCGGCGATATTGAGTTTCCAGCCGTTGTCGAAGCGATGTTCGATGTCACCAAAGACGGTGTCGATGGTCAGTTTCTTGTTTTCCCAGTCAGAGCCGGGGTTGGTGGAGCGGGGCAGGTTCAGGTGGTGGCCATCGGTGCCAATGGGCAAGCCGCCCCAGAAGAAGTTGGTCTGGTCTTCCTGGCGCGAGAAGCCCAGGGTGGCCGTGGTGTTTTCGCTGAGGTCGGCTTCGCCGATGGCATAGAAAAGACCGTGGTCGCTTTCTTCTCCCTTGCGGAAACTGTTGGCGTCGCGATAGGAGCCCACTACGCGGCCGCGCAAGGTGCCGCTGTCATTCAAGGCGCTGGAGGCGTCGAACTCGCCGCGATAATCGTCCCAGCTACCGGCGGCGCCAGTGATCGACACCTGCGGTGTGGCAGTGGGGCGCTTGCGCACGAAGTTGATCGCCGCCGAAGGGTTACCGGCGCCCGTGACCAGGCCGGTGGCGCCGCGTATCACTTCCACACGGTCGAACATCGCCAGGTTGGGCTGCACGCTGTTGGCGTAGCCGGAATAGGAGCTGGGGATGCCGTCGAACATCATGTTGTCGATGTCGAAGCCGCGCGAGCTGTACGTCTGGCGCCCTGGGCCGCTGGATTGGCTGAGGAACAGGCCGGGGGTGTTCTTGACCACGTCGTTGACGCTGGTCATTGCCTGGTCGTCCATGCGTTGACGGGTAATGACCGTGACAGCCTGTGGCGTCTCGCGCATCGTCAGGGGGAGCTTGGTGGCGGTGGCCATCTCGCCGGTGGTGTAGGACTGCGTGCCTTCAGTGGTCTCTCCGAGCTGTTCACTGCTGATCTGGGTAGCGCCCAGCTCCAGTGGCACGGCCTTTTGCGCATCAGCGGCGAACACTGCTTGGGAGCTTGCAAGACAGACGGCCAACGCCATCAAACTGGGTGAAAAACCTTTGCCGCCGAGTTGTTGCACAGACATGGACCTGACTCTCCCCGAACGCTGTCCTTAGCGAATAATAAAGATGTTGATAATTATTCGCATCAGTGTGCCAGATCGAACTGTCGGGAAAAAGACTTTGGTGAGAATTAGTTAACGAATTTTTCACATCAGGCATGGGAAGGGTATGGCTACTGCCTTCACGCAGTAGCCCCTGTTTCGACGCTCATTCACGCTTCGAAATAGCCACTCGGCTCGTTGCCTTCACCTCACGCAACGCCAGGCTCGACTGTATCGACGCAATCCCCAACTGCCGGCGCAGCACGCTCTCGACAAACTCGCTGTAGCTCTCCAGGTCTTGCGCCAGGACCTGCAACAGGTAATCCGCATCGCCCGTGATCTTGTGGCACGACAACACCTGCGGCAGCTCCTTCACCACGGCCTCGAAGGCGTCTGGCGCATGGTCGGTATGGATCGCGAAACGCACGTGGACGAACGCCATGATGTCGAGCCCGAGCATCTTGCGGTCCAGGTTGGCCTGGTAGTCCTTGATCACGCCTTCTTCTTCCAGGCGTTTGCGTCGGCGCCAGCAAGGCGTGAGGCTCAGGGACAGACGCTCGCTCAGTTGCGCGTTGGAAATACTGGCGTCTGCCTGCAGCAGGGCGAGGATGGCGAGATCGGTGTCGTCAAGAGCGACCTGTTTGGATTTATTTTTCATAATTCGGCTCGCAATGGCAAAAACGTCCCGATAACGCTAACAGTGACGCAACTAAAAGCAAAGAAAGCCCGGCGTTGCCAGAACAAAATAGACCTGTCTTTTACTGGCGGATGCCCCACATGTTGACTGTTTTCAGCGAAGCCCACCGTTTGCACCATGGCACCGAACTCAAGGATGGCGTGCTCAAGCCCTCGTTCGAACAACCGAGCCGCGCCGACACCGTGCGTGACCGCGTCAGGCAAGTTGGCCTGGGCGATATCATCACGCCGCGCCGCTTTGACCGCGCCTGTTACGTCGCCGCCCACAGCGAGCGTTACGTGGCGTTCCTGGAAACCGCCTGGGCCGAATGGACCGCCATCGGTCGCACGCATGACGCGTTGCCCCTGGTGTGGCCGGTACGTGACCTGGCCAACCAGCAGGTGCCGGATTTCATTGACGGCAAGCTCGGCTTCTTTGCCATGGACGCCGGTTCGCCGATTACGCGCACCACGTGGGATGCGGTCAGGACCAGTGCCGATATTGCATTGACCGGCCTGGCGCTGCTGGACGAAGGCCACAACAGCGCCTTCGCCCTCTGCCGCCCACCGGGCCATCACGCCGCGCGCGAATACATGGGCGGCTATTGCTACCTCAACAACGCCGCGATTGCCGCGCAGCAGGCCATCACCCAAGGCGCCAAGCGCGTGGCCGTGCTGGATGTGGATTTCCATCACGGCAACGGCACGCAAAATATTTTCTACGACCGTGCGGACGTGATGTTCATCTCCTTGCACGGCGATCCGGCGGTGTCCTATCCGTATTTCTCCGGCGCTCGCGGTGAGCGCGGCGCAGGGGCCGGGGAGGGGTTCAACCTGAATTACCCGTTGCCAAAAAACACCAGCTGGGCCGAGTACCGAACCGCCCTGATCGACGCTTGCCAGCAACTGCGTCGCTTTGCGCCTGAAGTGCTGGTGATCTCCCTGGGCGTGGACACCTTCAAGGACGACCCCATCAGCCACTTCCTGCTCGACAGCCAGGACTTCCTCGGCATGGGCGAAATCATCGCCAGCGTGGGCGTGCCCACGTTGTTCGTGATGGAAGGCGGCTACATGGTCGACGAGATCGGCATCAACGCCGTCAACGTGCTGCACGGCTTCGAAAGCAACACCCCATAACACCACCAGCACTCGACTTTTCTTCTGCCAAAACTCAAAAACATAACAAGAGGTTTTGTGATGAAAACAACCACGCCTGGGCTGTGTGAAAAGCCCGCGTTGCAACGCACCCTGAGCAACCGCCATATCCAGTTGATGGCCATGGGCGGTGCAATCGGCACCGGCCTGTTCATGGGCTCCGGCAAGATCATTGCGTTGTCCGGTACTTCGATCATCCTGATCTACATGATCATCGGGCTCTTCGTGTATTTCGTGATGCGCGCGATGGGTGAGCTGTTGCTGTCCAACCTTGACTTCAAGAGCTTCGCTGACTTTGCCGGTGCGTACCTGGGACCACGCGCGGCGTTCTTTCTCGGCTGGTCGTACTGGCTGAGCTGGAGCGTGGCCGTGGTGGGGGACGCGGTGGTCGTCGGCGGTTTTTTCCAGTACTGGTTTCCCCATGTGCCGGCCTGGATGCCCGCCGTGGGCATGCTGTTGACGCTGTTCGCGTTAAACGTGCTGACGGTCAAGCTGTTTGGCGAAGTGGAGTTCTGGTTCGCGATCATCAAGATCATCGCCGTGGTGACCCTGATCAGCGTGAGCCTGGTGCTGATCGCCAGCTCGTTTGTCTCGCCCACCGGCGTCACCGCGTCGTTGAACCACTTGCTGGACAAGCAGGCGGCGTTTCCCAACGGCCTGTTCGGCTTTTTCGCCGGGTTCCAGATGGCGATCTTTTCCTTCGCCGGTACCGAGTTGATCGGCACGGCCGCCGCTGAAACCCGCGCGCCGGAGAAGACGCTGCCCAAGGCGATCAACTCGATCCCGCTGCGCATCATCCTGTTTTATGTACTGGCCCTCGCGTGCATCATCGCGGTGACGTCATGGCAGCAGGTCTCGCCGAGCAAGAGTCCGTTCGTGGAGTTGTTCCTGGTGGCAGGCTTTCCCGCCGCAGCAGGCATCGTCAACTTCGTGGTGCTGACGTCGGCCGCCTCTTCAGCCAATAGCGGGGTATTTTCTGCCAGCCGCATGCTGTTCGGCTTGGCTGACCTGGGGGACGCGCCAGGGATCTTCCGGCGCCTGTCGACCAGCAGCGTGCCGTTTATCAGCCTGGCATTCACCACCTTGCTGATGCTGTTGGGGCTGGTGTTGCTGTTTGTGGTGCCGGAGGTGATGACCGCCTTCACCATCGTGTCGACGGTGTCGGCGATCCTGGTGATCTTTACCTGGTCGACGATCCTGGCGTCCTACATCGCCTACCGCAAACAGCGCCCGGACTTGCACGCCAAATCCCTCTACAAGATGCCGGGCGGAGTACCGATGGCCTGGTTTTCCCTGGCGTTCATGGCGTTCGTGCTCGGCTTGTTGGCGCTGCGGCCGGATACACGCCTGGCGCTGTGCGTGATGCCGGCCTGGTTTATCTGGCTGTGGATCGCCTATTCGTTCTCACGCTATAAGGGCGCCCACTGGGTGAAGACGACACGCTCGATCACAGGTGATCCGCGTCAATGATCGCCTTGGCAAACGCCTCGGGTGCTTCCTGAGGCAAGTTGTGGCCGATGCCACCCTTGATCAGGCGGAACGCATACTTGCCGGTGAAGCGCTTGGCGTAGTCCTCGGGTGCCGGGTGCGGGGCACCGTTGGCGTCGCCTTCGAGGGTGATGGTGGGCACGCCAATGGACGGTGCCTGGGCAAGTTTCTGTTCCAGCGGGGCGTACTGCGTCTCGCCCTGGGCCAGGCCCAGGCGCCAGCGGTAGTTGAACACGGTGATCGCCACGTGATCCGGGTTTTCCAGGCCTTTGGCACTGCGGTCGAACGTGGCGTCATCGAACTTCCATTGCGGCGATGCCAGTTGCCAGATCAGCTTGGCGAAGTCGTGGGTGTTTTTCTGGTAACCCGCAGCGCCGCGCTCGGTGGCGAAGTAGAACTGATACCACCATTGCAATTCGGCCTTGGGTGGCAACGGGTTCTTGCCCGCGGCCTGGTTGCCGATCAGGTAACCGCTGACCGACACCAAGGCCTTGACCCGCTCCGGCCACAACGCCGAGACAATGTCCGCCGAGCGCGCGCCCCAGTCGTAGCCGCCGAGTACGGCTTGCTGGATCTTCAGCGCGTCCATGAAGTCGATCACGTCAGCGGCCAGCGCCGCCGGCTGGCCGTTGCGCAGGGTTTTATCCGAGAGGAAACGGGTGTCGCCATACCCCCGCGCGTACGGGATCAGCACGCGATAACCCTGGGCCGCCAGTAGCGGGGCGACCTGGGCATAGCTGTCGATATCGTAGGGCCAGCCGTGCAGCAGGATCACCGCTGGGCCAGTGGCCGGCCCGACCTCGGCGTAGGCCACGTCCAGCAGCCCGGCCTTGACGTGCTTGAGGGCGCCGAAGCCGGCTTGAGGGCTGACGACGGCTTTGGTCGGCGCCTCGGGCATTTCCGCATGGGCCACGCCAAGCAAGCCCAGGGGGAGCAGGGCAAGGGCCAGCGAGAGGGAAGTGCGTTGGGTACGGCGGGTCAACTGAGCGTGCATGGCGAGCCTCCTGCGGCTTGATGTGTGCCTGGTGTCAGTTGAACGCCGGGCTGTATCTGGCCTGTTTCAGGAAACTCGCTGAGTTAAAGACGGTGTATCGCAGTGGGCCCTGTACACACTGCGATACAAACCTAGAACGCGACCCTGACACCCACGGTGCCTTCGCGCCCGTTGTAGGGGTTGCTATCGAGGTTGCGGTTGTAGCCCACTTCGCCGTACAGGTTCACGTCGTGAGCGATCTGCAAGGTGGCCCCCAGGCTGACGTCCATGGTGGTGGATTTTTGCTCGGTGTCGATGCGGGTGGCGTGGTTGTAGGTCACACTGTTGTCGCCGGCGCTGGCGTGCCAGGCGTTGGCGCGCACATAGGGCTGCAAGGGCAGGCCACCGACGGTGTAGTCAGCGCGTAACCGCACACCCAGGCGTGTCGTCACGCTGGTGTCGGCGTCATACGTGACGTCGGAAATACCGTCGTTCTGGTTATCCAGCCGGGTCTTGCCAATGATCAGTTGAGCTTGGGGTTCCACTGTCCAGGTATCGGTGGCCTGGAACGGCCAGCCGACTTCAGCGGATGCGGTGACGTTATGCCCTCCGGTATCCATCTTCACACCACGGTCCGATTCATTGTTGCCGTCGAAGCGGGTTGCCGTCAGCACCAAGTCAACATACGCCTGGTTGGTACCGATCAGTGTCCAGTAAGCGCCCAGGCTGTCACCGCGCAAGGTGGTGTTGCCTGCGTCCCTGTCCTGCCAGCCACCACTGAAGCCTTTGACGTTGCCATTCAGGGTGCTATGACCGACGAAGAAACCGGCACGTTGGGTCTGGCCACGGCTATTGGTGTTGGCGTAGATGTCAGTGCCCACCTGGAAGCCCGTGATCGTACTGTCCAGTGTCGGGCTGACCGTGCCAGCAAAACCCTGGCGACTGCTGTTGCCATAGACCCGGCCCCACCCGGCAGGGAACGCCCCCGTGTTTAGCTGCTGGCTCTGGTCACCCATGCGCTCGTGGTACGTTCCCAGCATGGCCCGCACAAGCTGGTCGGCAGCCGGAAACAGTACTGCGTAGATCGGCACTTCCTGGCGGTAGATGGGGATCGGTGTGTCGCCTGGATTGTCGGGTAGGGGGAGCTCACCGGGGCCCGGTACGGGGAGGATAACAATCGGGCCTGGCGGCTCCACCGGGACAGTGGAGCGCAGGTAGTAGTTGTCTGCCGTGCCGGCCGTTACGCCGCCCTTGAATAACCGGTAATCGAAGGCGCCGGCAGAGACCGGGCCTGCCAGGGTAAAGGCACTGGCGCTGCCGGTGGCGCCGTTGAGTGCCTGCACCACTTGGATACCATCCTGCACGGTCGCCGCCCCCGCACCGCCCAGGTTGGTCACGCCGATTGCGGTGGTGCCGCCGAAGGTTCCTTGGTCAATCACCAGTTTGTCGCTGGGCGAACCGTCGCCCCCCAACACACTCTGCAGCGCAAGACGCCCGCCATTGCCGGTGTAATTGCCCCTGATGGTCAGTGTGTCGCCAGCGCTGGCGCTGCCAGTGGTCATGTCGATCGTGCCGCTGTTGTTGACGTTGACCCTCTGGCCGGCGGTAAAGGCTTCGATGACGCCCGCACTGGCCAGCAACCTGCTCGTGCCGTCTACTTCCAGCCGGCCGGTGCCTGTGTCACTGTCACCCAGCTTGAGCGTACCGCCCAGCGTTAACTCGGAACCGTTGTCCAGCTGGACAGTTTCCCAGTTGGTCAACAGGCCCGGGTCCCCGGCCTTGGTGTTGTCCAGGGTGAGTTTGTCGTTGCCCAGGCCGCCATCCAGCAGCTGGGACGCAGCCAATTGCGAACTGACCAGGTTCTGCAGCAACGCCGTATCGTCACCCGCGCCCATGAGTACAAAGGAATGGATATTCCCGCCCGTCCACATGAACTGGTCATTGCCGAAACTGAGCAGGACCTGACCGTTGACGTCGCCACCTGACACGCTCACTTCGTCGTTTCCGCCGCTGACGCTGATGTTGCCCCCTACAAACGCCGTGCCCGAGATCAGGATGGTGTCGTTGCCGAAGCCGGTGACAAGGTTGCCGATGATGCGTCCGCCCGACATATCAAACAGGTTGTTATCGAGTTTCATATCGACGCGGCCAATGCTGCCACCGGTCATCCTGGCCCGGTCACCGTCCTCGAATGCGCCGGTGATCGTGCCGCCGCTCATGAAAAAATCGTCCAGGCCGTCACCCTGTTCAAGCAGTGCGATGGTGCCCCCACTCATGGAAAAACTATCGATACCCGCCCCTTGGCGCACGGCCCCCGCTTGGCCGCCACTGATCTGTGCCACGTCCACGCCCGCGCCTTGAGTGACGGACCCTGTGATGCTGCCCAGATTGAGCCGAAAGATATTCGCACCGTCGCCTTGGTTGAGATTCCCATCGATCCCGGCGCTTGGCCCATTCACATCCACAAGATCGTTGCCGGCGCCGAAGTCCACGTTGCCGGTCACCCGGCCTGTCGCCGTGATATCGAGGGTATTGTTACCCGCCGCGTCGGTAAAACCCGGCGCCGTCGCGCTGTTACAGGTGGAAGTGTCGTCACCGCCGGTGTTGTTGATGGTGCACGCCCCATAGGAAGCGAGCGGCAACACCGCGAGCGCAGTGAAGTAAACCCAGGAAAGTGTCCGCGTGTGCATGATCCGTCCTCACGAGAGGGGAATATCGTCCCGGCACTTGCAACGGCAAGTGCGGGCCAGACCATGACAACGTGACGCACGATACGGATCAGGGGACAGCGATTACCCGTTTCTGAAAACACCGGCCTACGCAAAGGGTTGGCATGGCTTTCTCGACTGCACCTGAACCCGTGCAGCGCTTTTTCCACCATAGCCACACATCTGGCACGCCGCTACTGTCAGAAATAACAGGTCGGGATCAGAGGGGGGTTACGAAAGCACGATCTCATAAGGTTCGCGCATTCGCTCCAGCAACACCTGGGCCAGCATCGGCGCCAGGCCGATTTGCGGGTCTCCGGCCAACTGGCTGGCGTAAGCGTGGGCAGCGTGCAGTTTGCGCGCCACGCTCCACGTGTCCAGGCGCACCTTGCGCGCCCGTTGCCAGGGAATGATCGCCCCTTCACGGGCGGGCCAGTGCCAGGCCCAGATCGGCAGTTCATACAGCTGCGCGCCCACCAGGCAGCAGGCCTTGGCGCTGGCACGGCCGACCGCGTCATGGTCGTCATTGCCGTCATTGCGCCAGGTGCTGAACACCACATCACCGGGCTGCAGGTAGCGCGCGATGAATTGGCTCAGTTGCGGTTCGCGGGCAGCGAGGCCGTTATCGCAAAACCCGCCGCGAATCCACTTCAGGCTGTGCAGCGGCATGCCCAGGCGACGCAGGGCCTCGGCGCTTTCCTGGGGCCGGACCACGCTGAGGCGGCTGGCTGGCCAGACATTGGAACCTGGGTGGCTGGCGCTGCCGTCCGTGATCGAGATCAACTGCAACGGGTGTTCCAGGGTGCTGAGCAATTGCAGCAGGCCGCCGCAGGCCAGTACTTCGTCGCCAGGATGGGGTGCAATCACCACCACACGTGCGCCCGGTGGCACCAGTGAGGTAGGCGTGATGGGAGGGATCTGCGCCAGCTGCGGGGCGCTGTTCCAGATTTGCGCAGGGCCGCGACGGCCGTCGCTTAAGGAAGCAAGCTTCATGGGGGTTCACATCCTTGTCAATTGACGCTGGGTCGTGCCCCGTTGACGGGACGACTCTCTTTTATCCACCACAGACTCCGCCGCAGTGGTTGCACGGCATCCCAACCCTGGAATGCCAGCAAGGCCTACTCAGCATAGACAAGGATCGGCTGGTTTTACATTCTGTAACGCGGTTTTTTTAAGTGGCGTGCATCAGGCTTTTCAAATAATCGCCGAACCCACCCTGTGCGCGGGCGTCCAGGCGCGCACTGGTGATCACTTGCGGGGTGTGACTCCAGGCGATAGACGCACCACACAACTCAAGGTTGCGCACCAATTGCACGTCCTCATGGCACGCGAGGGGTTCGAACCCCCCGGCGCGCACGTAGGCACTGGCGCTCACGCCCAGGTTGGCGCCGTGGATGTGCCGATGACCGTCGCGCGCCTCGTACCCCTGGTGGTAACGGATCTGCGCCGCAGGCTCGAAACCTTCGCTCCACGCATCCACCGTGACAGTGCCGCATACCGCATCCACGCCCAGCGCCAGTTGAGCGACCAGCCAATCGGGCGCCACCCGGCTGTCGGCGTCGGTGCAGGAGATCCAGCGTGCGCCCAGATTGAGCAGGTGCCGTGCTCCTACGCCCCGCACATGCCCGACATTGCGTGCCTGGGCTTCCAGGCACTGCACCGGAAAGGACCGGGCAATGGCGGCGCTGCTATCGGTGCAACTGTCGAGCACTACCAGGATAGTCACTGCCTCCCCCAACAAGCCCGGGTGGCGAGCGGCGACACGTGCAGCCTTCAGGCAGTCGCCCAGCAACGCCTCTTCGTTATGCACCGGAATCAGGATGCCGATCATCGCAGGCCCTCGAGAGTGGCGACTGAGGTGCCATCGCGGCTCCACAGGTCGAGCAGGAAGTCGTGTTCGTGATGGCTGGCGACCCGCGGCATATCCAGGCGGTGGTGGAGCAAGACGTGCACCTGTTCGGCGGTTTGCGGGCAACCTTCGATAGGTGGGCGCCAATGACACGCCAGTACCTGGCCGTCGGCGGTCAGCGAGGCCCGGGCGCGGTCGATCAGTTCGCACAGGTCGTCCGCGTCGAGGTAGTAGCACAACTCGCTCAACACGATCAGCTCGAACTGCCCCGCAGGCCACTGCTCGGGCAACCGGCTTTGCTGCACGTCGGCCTGCGGGAAACCCACTAACCGACTGCGTGCCAAGGCCACGGCCGCCGAGGCGGTGTCGCAGCTCAACAGACGATCGCAGCGCGGCGCCAGCTCGAAGCTCAGCTCGCCATTGGCGCAGCCGGGCTCAAACACCGAGGCATAGCGAGGCCGCGTGAGCATGGCCAGCGTCATCGCGCGTTTGCGGCGTTCGTACCAGCGTTGGCGAAAGGCCCAGGGGTCATCGTTTTCGGCGAACAACTGGTCGAAATAAGGCGTGGCCACACTCATACGAACACCACTTCAAAGGGTTGCAACAGGCGCTCCACCACATACGGCGCAAGCACAGGGGGCAGGCCGATCTGCGGGTCGCCTTCCAGCTGGCTGGCAAATGCATGGATGGCATGGCGCTTGCGGGCCACGGCTTCGCAGGTCAACGGAATCTTGCACGCCCGGTGCCAGGGCACCAGGCTGTTTTCCGGGGTTGCCCAGTGCCAGGTCCATACCGGCAATTCATACAGGGTCGCGCCGACCGCTTGTGATGCCCTGGCGCTCGCGCGGCCGACGGCCTCGTGGTCGCAGTGGCCATCTTCGCGCCAGGTGGTAAACACCACATCGGTGGGCTTGAGGTAGCGCTGGATAAACGCGGCGAGTTCGTCTTCCCGCGCCGCCACCTGGCTGTCTGAGAACCCCGCACGCAGCCACTTCAGGCTGTGCAGCGGCAAACCGAGGCGATGCAGGGCCTGCGCAGATTCCTGGGGGCGCACCACGCTCAGGCGCTCCACCGGCCAACGTCGCGAGCCGGGATGACTGGCACTGCCATCGGTCACAGAGATCAACTGGATTGGCCGGCCCAGCGCCGCCAGCCCTTGCATCAGGCCACCGCACCCCAGCACCTCGTCATCCGGGTGCGGAGCAATGATCACGGCGCGGTGACCGTCGGGAACCAATTGCTCGACGCTGATGTGCGGCAGCTCCGCCATTTTCGATGAGGCCTGCCAGTGCTGCAGCGGTGTTCCCTGACCAACAATCGGATTGGGTTTCATAACTGCCACCTCCCTGTGGCGTCGCCGGCGACGATTTCCCCAAGCCCCGCCAAGTCGCGCTCGGCATGGCTCTGGCGCACGTACACCGGCAGGTCCGCCATCAACTGGGCGAAGTGCGCGTCTTTGCAATAGGGGCCTGCGCCGACCGCACGGCCGACGTGGTGTATCACTTGCTCCACAGTGTCTTCGATGCAGGCGCGGCTCTGCTGCGCCAGTGCCCTGGCGTTGGCCTTCGGTTCACGGTCGATCTGTTCGGCACTGGCGCGCAGCACGCACGCCGCGCTGTTCAAGGCGCTGTCCACGGCGCCGAGGTGGGCGAGGGCATGGGGCTCGGGGCGCTTGCTGCAGTGCTCGCGCAAGACTTCCGCCAGGCGTTGGGCGCCGCCATACCAGCAGGCGGCGATACCAACTCCGCCTTGCCAGAAACCGGGGCGGGCGAGGTAGTCGCCCGGCCCACCCACCGCCAGCCCCCAAGCGCCGTCGAACACGATCTCGACGCTGCCGGTGGCGGCCATGCCCACGGCGTTCCAGCCTTCGTCGGTCACAGTGATGCCGGGTTGAGCCATGTGCACCGCCACCAACTGCTGGCGATCCTCTTCGTCCCAGGCGGTCAACAACCCATGGCTGACCACCGCCGCGCCGGAGCACCAGGCTTTGCGCCCTTGCACCCGCAGGCGCTGGCCTTCCTGGTGCACACGCACCTTGGCCGTTGGCGGTTCGGCGGCCCACATGCCCCATGTGCTGCCCAAGGGCGGCAAGGGGCTTTGGAGCTCGGCGATAATCGCCAGGGCGTCGGTGTGCCCTTCGAACAGCTTGCACAGCCGCAAATCATGCCCTGCCACCTGGGCCAGGCGACTGAACCGCGTCAGCGTCTGGCCGCTTCCCGGCAACGGCAGTTGGTCCAGGCCTTCCTCCTGAAGCGCCTTCAGGGCCGCGCCCAGGGCTTGCGTATCCGCATAGCTCTGGAAGCCTTGAAGGAATCCATGCAAAGCCATTTCACACCTCGTCTTCGCGCTGCAATTCAAACAGCAGCAGCGAGCGGCCGGTCACCGCGTACTCGTGATCGAAATCAAAGCGTTCCTGGCCGCGAACGGCCGGCTCGTTGGTGTCGAGCATGCACGTCCAGAACTCACCTTCGGGCACCGGTGGCAAACGGAAATTGACCATGTCGTGGTGCGCGTTCACTACCAGCAGCAAGGTGGCATCGGCACCGGGGCGGCGAATGCCGGTCTCCTGGGCGCGGCCGTCCATCAACATGCCCAGGCAACGACCGTGGCTGTCTTGCCATTGCTCGGTGGTCATTTCGTTGCCATCGGGCGCGAGCCAGGTGACGTCCTTCACACCGATGTCTTCGTTGTAGTCGCCCACCAGGAAGCGTCCGCGACGCAGGATCGGGTAGGCCAGGCGCAGCTTGATCAGGCGCTTGACGAACTTGAGCAGCGCCTTGCCGTCTTCGTCCAGGTCCCAGTTGATCCAGCCGATCTCGCTGTCTTGGCAGTAAGCGTTGTTGTTGCCGTGCTGCGTGCGGGCGAATTCGTCGCCGGCCACCAGCATGGGAGTGCCTTGGGACAGCAAGAGCGTGGCGAAAAAGTTACGCATCTGGCGCAGGCGCAGTGCGTTGATTTCCGGATCGTCTGTCGGGCCTTCGACACCGTGGTTCCACGACAGGTTGTTGTTACTGCCGTCCTGGTTGTTCTCGTCGTTGGCTTCGTTGTGCTTGTCGTTGTATGACACCAGGTCGTGCAGGGTGAAACCATCGTGGGCGGTGATGAAGTTCACGGAGCTGTACGGGCGGCGTCCACGGTGGTTGAACATCTCGCCGGAAGCGGTCATGCGTGCGGCGAAGTCGGCCAACTGGCTGTCGTCGCCTTTCCAGAACGCGCGCACGGTATCGCGGAAACGGTCGTTCCATTCCACCCAACCGGGTGGGAAGTTGCCTACTTGATAACCGCCGGGGCCGCAGTCCCAGGGTTCGGCGATCATTTTCAACTGGCGCAGTACGGGGTCCTGGCGGCAGGCCACGAGGAAGCTGTGGCGTTCGTCAAAGCCGTCGCGGTAGCGGCCCAGAATAGTCGCCAGGTCGAAGCGGAAGCCGTCGACGTGCATTTCCGTCGCCCAGTAACGCAGGGAGTCGGTGACCATTTGCAGCACGCATGGGTGACTCAGGTCCAAGGTATTACCGGTGCCGGAATCGTTGATGTAGAAGCGCTTGTCATCCGGCATCAAGCGGTAGTACGAGGCATTGTCGATGCCACGCATCGACAGGGTCGGCCCGCGTTCGTTGCCTTCGGCGGTGTGGTTGTAGACCACATCGAGGATGACCTCCAGCTTGGCTTCGTGCAGGTGCGCGACCATCTCCTTGAACTCGGCGATCTTGCCGCTGGCCAGGTAGCGTGGGTCAGGGGCGAAAAACGCGATGCTGTTGTAGCCCCAGTAGTTGGTCATGCCTTTTTCCAGCAAATGCTGGTCGTTGACGAAGGCATGTACCGGTAGCAGTTCCACCGAGGAAATACCCAACTGGCGAATGTGCTTGAGCACGTCATCTTCCATCAACCCGGCGCAGGTACCGCGCACGGATTCGGCGACCGAAGGGTGGCGCATGCTGATGCCGCGCAGGTGGGTTTCGTAGATGATTGTCCGGTCCCACGGCACTCGCACCGGCTGGTCGTTGCCCCAGGTGTGTGCCGGGTCGATCACTTTGCATTTGGGCACAAAGGGTGCGCTGTCGCGTTCGTCGAAACTCAGGTCGTCGTCCGGGTGGCCGATGGTGTAGCCGAACAGCGCCTCGGACCATTTGAGTTCGCCCACCAGCTGTTTGGCGTAGGGGTCAATCAGCAGTTTGTTGTGGTTGAAACGATGGCCGTTCGCCGGGTCGTACGCACCGTACACGCGGTAGCCGTAAATCAGCCCGGGATGGGCGTCGGGCAGGTAGCCGTGGAAGGTTTCGTCGGTGTATTCCGGAAGTTCGATGCGCTCGAGCTCAACTTCGCCGGAGTCATCGAACAGGCACAACTCCACCTTGGTGGCATTGGCCGAAAACAGTGCAAAGTTGACGCCCAGTCCGTCCCAGGTGGCGCCAAGCGGGAAGGGCAAACCTTCACGAATCCGCGACGGCTCGTTGCCCGGCGTCGATGGGGTTTTATCGGGTTTGCTCATTGAGTTGCTCCTGCAAAGGTCTTTTTTCAGGCCGAACGCGGCCGTGCTGACGAAATTTCAGCTGACAATCTGGAAAATGAAATCACCTCTTGCCGACGGCGCCGGCAAGAGGCTTGGGTTCAAGGCTTGGGCTTTTTCGGTGCCGGCGGTTTCTTCGCGGCCGGTGGCGCTGGTTTACTGGCAGCCGGCGCGGAGGGCTTGGCTTTCGCGGGGGGCTTGGGGGCGCTTGGCTTGGGCTTGGCTGCGGCCTTGGGCTTGCTTGGCGTCAACGCTTCGGCTTCTGCCAGCTTGCGTGCCATCTCCCAGTGTCGTGCGTCCTCGCCGTGGGGTTTGCCTTCAGACTCCCAGATCTGATGCGCCAATTCGCGTATGCGTTTGTCTTCAGTACTCATCACAATGCTCCTCACAGAAAATTTCAGCTTTCTTGATCATCAGGATTGATAA